>OBAM01000312.1_pt1 | contig 50154 bp, 69 predicted proteins | sample 1517751 | NCBI WGS metagenome assembly OBAM01 (sample SAMN04571703, study PRJEB22368) | human gut metagenome | biome: human gut; material: stool | host: Homo sapiens | place: Luxembourg | collected 2012-10-18
CGGAGCTGATATGCATAAATATAATACGTTATACACTCGTAAATTAAGTTGGCATGTTTTGACCCCAACATCATATATATTACTCTATATTAAATGTAATATCTACGTTTTAATTTATTATTTTCATATATATTACTGTTTTTTTTACATTTTTATTGACAAAAAAAGTCTCAAAACTTACTATATCTAATAGCACCTCAGGTACAGTGCATTTTCACTGCAGAATGGAGAATTGTATGATTTTAAGCGACAAAAAGAAAGACTTCGATATAACCCAGGTGAAGGGAAAGGCATATTCCGAAATGAAGGATGCCCACTATCATCCATATTATGAATTCTATTACCTTCTATCAGGGACAAGACGTATTTTCATAAATGACACTATATATTACGTAAAAAAGGGGGATTTGATTGTCATACCTAAAGGTGAACTGCACCGCACAACCTATATAGGCGGAGACACCCACGAAAGAATTGTCATGATTTTCAGCGATGCCTTCATCGCCCCGCTCATGAACAAGCTTAGTTCCGACACTTTTCAAAAGTGCTTTGGAAAACGTCAGATAACGATTCCTCCCAACAGGAGAGATTATATTGAGGAACTCTTTGCAAAAATAATACGGGAGCATAACGGAATAGACATATTTTCCGAAAGCATGCTCGCCGTATATGTGTATGAACTTATTTTATTTGTTCTTAGGTGTCAGGAAAATTCGGATGCCGCATATCCTGCCAGCGAAATCGGAGATGATGTCATCTCCGAAGCCGCTAAGTTCATTTCAGGAAATTTTACAAAGGACTTTTCTCTCTCCCAGCTAGCCGTTAAGTACAATATGAGCCCATCATATTTCTCCCGCAAGTTCAAGCTGTGCACCGGCTTCGGCTACAAGGAATACCTCATAACAGTGCGTATTATCGAAGCCTGTCGGCTTCTTCTCAATACCGACATGTCAATCACACAGATTGCGGAGAACTGCGGCTTTGATGACAGCAACTACTTCGGAGACTGCTTTAAAAAGATAAAAGGTATGTCTCCAAGAGAGTATAGAAAGGCAAATGGTGTGGTGTAGGCTATCTTATGATAGTATCACTGTTATTTAACACAAGTGTGCTGTACAGAAAGAGCACATCCTGCCCGTCAAATTCTATGAACCGTCCAAGGTATGCCGGTGAGATATAGCGGATATCCACAAGCGTTATCTTAGAATATGCCTCTATAAAAAGAGGTGCTATGCTGCTCCCGAACGAATCCCTGAAGATTATAAGCTCCTTGTCCGTATCCGCCGATGGATTGTCAATGACAAGGAGCGATCTTGGACCGGAGAGGAACATTTCATAGAGATCATTCCCCTCTGCCTTCTCCATATCGTATACAGCTCCTGTCTTACCTGTCTCGTAATCCGTTACCGTACTGTTTTTTATCGCTTCATTTTCAAGATAATACAATGTCTCCGTGGCAATCGGAAGTGCCGCCTGCCCATAGTACACCCCACGGAACGGCGCAGCCAACTGCTTTAGCTCATACTCAGCCGACAGAGTAACACCCATCTTATCAGCAATCTCTCTCGCAGCAGCCACTATCCTTTCCTGTCTCCAGTGAGTGTCAGTGCGGTAGTAATCGTCATAGCTTAACAAGCCGCGGACGTCTATAAGCTGCATAAAATCAAGCTTATCCTTCATCAGACTGTAAAACTCATCATAGTCCATGGACGGATAGCCATTCTTATCCGCAAGAAAATAATTCTTGTCCGGTACAATCACACCGTACACAGCACCCACCTTACCCTCAAGATATTTCCGGTTAACCTCACCAAAGCACAGTGCCGCATAATCAAGCGAAGCTTCATTTAGCGGATACTCAAGCTTCGACAGATATCCATCTGCTATATACAGCCCATTGTTATCCTTCCTGCCAAAAAGATAATAATTGCCGACCGCCTTAAACGTGCGCATGGTGTCACGCATAGGGAATTGATCCAGTGTGTACTTCTCAAACTCCTCCATAAATCTTCCGGACTGCAAAGTCTGTACAGACAGCTTAGGGAACGTCTTAAGCCCCCTTCTCTCACTGTATGAATATGTCTTATCCGGCTCGATAATGCTCCACAGCGCCAATCCGTAAATGCATGCTGCAGTCACGATAATCACTATTATATTTTTATTCAGATATCTTTTTATACCATTTGATTTACTTTCCATATCTATCTCCATTTCTCAGAGATTTAATATTAAAACCTGAAATATAAAAACGGATTGAAGGAGCCGTCCACCAGATAGCCTGTCACCAGAATAAGCAGTGCAGCAAGCACAACCGGTTCACCTATCGTAAAAACAGCGTTCACCGCCTTATTGTCCTTCATCCTGCCCTCAAGTCCCGCAAAAACATTTCTCACCACAGGCAGTGAGCCTGCAATCGCAATAATAAGTGTTATGGCATAGCTCTTCAGGTAGTAGAGCGACTCGGCAGACACAGTACTAAGACCTCCTGCCCCGAACATTCCTGCAATGACTGCTCCGGCATCGGACATCGTCGCCGCGCTGAATATGACGAAGCTTATCATAACCAGTAACATCGTGTATATATGCCCTGCTGCCCTGCTCTTTTTGAGTAACGGAAGCAGAAAGAGCTTCTCAAGGATGAGGAAAAATGCCATATAAAGCCCCCAGATGACAAAATTCCATGCTGCTCCATGCCATAAGCCGGTGAGTGCCCACACAACCAGAATGTTCAGGAACCATCTCCACTTCTTCACCCGGTTTCCGCCCATCGGAATATACACATAGTCGCGGAACCATGTCCCCAGAGACATGTGCCATCTTCTCCAGAACTCCGTAATGCTCTTTGAAATATACGGATAGTTGAAGTTCTCCGGAAAATCGAAGCCGAATATCTTTCCAAGACCTATCGCCATATCACTGTAGCCCGAAAAATCAAAATATATCTGAAGTGTACACGCAATTGCATACAGCCACACAAAAAGCACCGAAGGCTGTGATGCCCCCGCGTAGGCATCGATAAGCTCACCTAGCTGGTTAGCTATAAGTACCTTTTTTGATAAGCCTATTATAAATCTTCTGATTCCACAGGCAGTCTTTTCGGCGCTGTGCTTTCTCACATGCAGCTCTCCCTCAATATCCGAATACCGCACAATCGGACCTGCTATGAGCTGTGGAAACATGGATATATACATCGCCATATCTATATAGCTCCTCTGAGCCGCAACCGTTTTTCTGTACACATCAATGACATAGCTTATCACCTGAAAAGTATAAAAGCTGATGCCTATAGGCAGAGTAACCTTAAGAACCGGAACAGCAAGCCCTGTCACGGCTCCAAAGGATTCAAGGAAAAATCCTGCATACTTGAAATATCCAAGCACACCAAGGCTTATTACAACAGAGGTGGCCAAAAAAACCTTTGACCACCTTCTCTTAGAGTCTATAAGTCTTCCAAATACATAGCCCTGTGTTATCATAACTAACATGAGGAGAGTATATCTTAACTCTCCCCATGCGTAAAATACAAGGCTTGCCAATAAAAGTACTACATTTTTTCCTCTGCCCGGTACCACAAAATACAGCAGTATCACAGCAGGCAGGAAGCAATATAAAAACGGAATACTTGAAAAAATCATGCCAATCCTCATTTCACAGACGCTTCTTTACAGTGCCGGCTGTCTGCGACGTCTGTAACACAAACAACTCTCATAAAATTACCGATTATTCAATATTTGCCTTATATAACTCAACTGCATCAGGATATACCTCTGCGAGATTGGCTGAGAATGTATCAATTATATCTGTAAGTCCATAAGCTGATACAATATAATCATCTACCTGATATACAACCAAAACATCCGGGAAACCGCACATCCACTGCTTTTCAAGAATTCCATCCTTAAGATGCTCTGCAATCGCAGCTATATTATCCTTGTCCGTCACATGGAAAGCGCCTGCCGTAAATGTGTTTGCATTCATCATATGACCAAGGGAGGCCGCATCGTCAATGAGTGCAACGTCATCCTCAGCAATTCCAAACGCATTGTTTATTGCCGCAGTGTCCTCAAGACCATATTTTCCCGCAGCGTCATCTCTTGCATTATCCGGATTGTAATCCCCACCTGCTGCCGGGAACCTGTCATCCTCACCGTAAACTGCCCAGATATCATCAAGAAGCTTAACCGCTCCCTGCGCATCGCTCTCATCCGCATCCTTAGACGGCTCCTGTGTCGCCTCTGTTGTTGTCTCTGTTGTTGTCTCTGTTGTTGTCTCTGTTGTTGTCTCAATCTGTGATGTTGACTCTGTTGTACCCGGATTTACATTGTTATCCTTCTTTCCACATGCGCTGAGTGCAACAACCGACACTGCCATAACTGATAATAAAGCTAACTTTCTCATAAAATTAAATTCCTCCTGATAAAAAAATTGTTAATTATTCCCCTTCTGTGTCCTGAGCTTCCACTCTCCTGTTTCTTCATCGAAACACATTGAAACCTTTACAGAATAAGTCCCCGCATTCACTGTAAGGTATGCCTCCTCATCAGGCTGCACTGCCCAGACTATATCCGCCTCATCGCTCGCCGACATTACGCTTGTCCCATAAGGTATGAGTTCACCACTGGATGCTTCTATTGTAAAGCTTCCCCTCGCCTTAATATGAAGTGTAAACCCGGACTCCTCCAAAACGGCACTTCTTTCAAGAGAATATGCAACAACCGCAGGTTCATTCTGCACCTGGGCTGTCACACCTCTTTCATCAAGCATGACTCCGTCGTAATATACCTCCGGTATCTGACCCTTTCCTGACAATACCGTAATGCCTCTTCCAAGTACAATTAAAATACATGCCGCAGCCACAGCTGACATGGCATATATCATTTTTCTTCTCACAGCCTGCTTCTTCCTGCGGAATAATTCCTGTGTCTTAATTACATCGTCCTCACTCTTTTCAAAAAGCCCCCTTGCTCCGTCTAAGAGATCGTCGCTGACACCGGATAAAGCCTGCGAAAGTATCTCTCCTTTCTTCACCATACCCCCTCCTTCTTCAGATAATCCTTGAGGCGGCGCCTGATTCTCGACAGCGTTGACTTAATCGTTCCCTCACTGATTCCCATTCTCCTAGAGATATCGGAAACCGGACAGCTATAGTAATACCTGAGCAAGAAAATATTCCTATTCTCCGGTTTCTGACCTCTTAAGAATTCATCAATCACCTGTTCAAGATGAACCGCGTCAGCATGGCTCTCTACATCCTTCATGTCCGGTATACACTCATCCAGTTCATGAATGGACACAGCATATTCCCCTGCCGCCCTCTTATCTGCATGTCTGGCATTGTACTTGTTAATTGCCGCATTTCTGGTCAGCTTTCCAAGAAATGCTGCCAGATTTTCCGGATGATGCGGAGGTATTGATTTCCATGCCCCAAGCAGTGCATCGTTAACGCACTCCTCGCTATCCTCAATATTATCAAGTATATTCATCGAAATATGCATGCAATAATGATTATATTTTTCCGAGGCTTCCCTGATTGCGCGTTCATTGCGCTCCAGAAAAAGCTCCACGATAGCCTTGTCCTGCATTTCCTCCTCCGTTTTTATCATCCTGCCTATATACACAGCTTATTTTTTATTAGGTTGCACTTTTCTAAAAAAAATTTTAAAAATTTTTTTTCCAAAATTTCTGATTATACATAACCCATAATCAATTATCGTCTGCCTGCTCCGCACATTCTTACCTTGCGTATTTTACTTTTCGCAATTCACATTGCCTGTTTATCATAGTTTTTGTAGAGATACTGAATAATATCCTTCCTTGTCACAATTCCTATAAAAACATTGTCATCATCAACAACCGGCACGAAATTCTGCTTGATTGCAAGATCAATCAGACTTTCCATATGTGCCTCGGCATTCACCGGACGATTGTTCACACGCCTGTGAATATCTGAAATCGGTATCTCCTCCGCTTCCTCAAAGGTAGAAATATTCTCATCAGCCATCTTCCAGAGCAGATCACCCTCCGTTATTGTTCCCACATATTTGCCATGCTTGCTGATAATAGGCATCGCTGTATACTTATGGTAACGTATCTTCTCCAGCACCTGCCTTATATTCGCATCCTCATACACATATACCACATCACACTTCGGTGTGAGAAAAAATAAAATATTATTGTTATTCATAGCCCTCTCCATCTCCTATGTATTTTTTCCTTATATAGTTGCAATAATGTCCACGCGCTTTTTAGGCAATTGTAGCATATAATTATGAACAGAATAAGTACAAAACGTAAAATCATTATAATCCAGGTTATCCTGATGCCACGCACTGATACATTCCAGAATAAAACGGCATCGGAAGAATAATGTTTTCATGGAAAACAAAAAACGCATAAAGCCTCGAACCATAAAGCTTCATGCGTCTTTTTACAGAGCAGGATACGGGAATCGAACCCGCCTCCTCAGCTTGGGAAGCTGATATACTACCGATGTACTAATCCTGCACACTGTTGCAGAATCCCTTCTGCAACAGCTTTAATTATCATATCACATCTGAACAAAAAAATCCAGCATTTTTTATTTTTTATTTTTTCAGTCCTTTTAACTGTTCTGCAAGTTCCTTAAGTCCTGTAATGGTGCTTCCGACATCCTTGGTAATAGCACTATTGTCCTCACTCACCTTAAGAGTCTCCGTGGAATGAGCCGTAACCTCCTCGGTCACACCTGAAATCGTGTGTATTCCTTCTACTATAGTCTGGTTGGCATCATTTAACTCGCGTACAAGCTCACTGAGTCTTCCTGCCTCATCATATACCATGTCATTCTTCTGTGCAATCCTCACAAAGCTCTTAACAGTCTCATCTGCTGCGTGATTCTGATTTCCGGATACCTTTATCATATCCTCAATAACATTTACAACATCCGAAAGCTCTGTTGAAATACTGTCAATAAGCTCTGTTATATTACCTGTAGCTCCCTGCGTCTGATCGGCAAGATTGGAAATCTCAGAGGCAACCACTGCGAAACCACGGCCTGCGTCCCCTGCCCTTGCCGCCTCAATGCTTGCATTAAGTGCAAGAAGACTTGTCTGTGAAGCAATGCTGTTAATCATATCTATTATCGACTGCATCTTACTTGTATGCTCACGAAGCTGCAGTAGCTCCTTGGATACATTGGCATTGGCATCATTTGACACCTTTACACATCTTAAAAGCTCATCCATATTTTTCTTTGATAAATCAAGCTCCGACTTAGTCTCATTTACATTATCCACAATCATTCCCGAAGCTTCTTCAACACTATTAATCGTATCCTGAATCTGCTCTGTCTTTTCAAGCTGTACCTGGATGGAGCGAACCGTCTCGTTCGTTCCTGCTGCCACCTCGCCCATCGAATCCTTGGTCTTATTGGCTGTAGTCTCTAATATATCAACCTTGCCGGATACAGTATTGATGTCATCGGTAATCTTCTCTGCCACATCAAGAATCTCGCTCATAAGAGCCGCATTATGCTCCTTCTCCTCCTCAACCAGCTCAAGCTGGGTATCGTTGCATTTCTTAGATACATAAGTCGCCATGAGGAGATAACCTGTAAAAAGCAGAACCGATGCAACCCTGATCTCAACATTCGCAAGCTGCGACATATCCAGCTGTCCCGACAGGGCACTGTAAGCAACCTGAATAATATTTCCAAGCGATACCGTCCCCATAAAACACGCCGCAACCTTAATATCATTGTAAGAGATAAGAATGACAGCGATAAGAAACGCATACACATACGCGACAGGCGATACCGTAGTAAAGATTATAAACAGGTAAAATATTACATACCCGCCCGATATAGCATATTTTAAATATTCCGTACCCTTGTCCTTTAAATACATTGCCAGACATAATACATAAGGCACCAGTGCAAAGATACAGAACACGGCAAAATATCCCATGCTTCTGCTTTTCTTGAGTACCTCAACAAGATAACATACAACAAGAATAATATTCATTATGCTGTATGCTATCATACTGGTCCTATTCGACAGCTTCAATCCGTCAAATTTTTTGTTTTCCATACTGCTCCTCCATACCTTCATAAATACAAAATACATTGTGCTTAATTTTTCATAAGTCAAAACAACACATTTAATATGTTACATATTACCATTTTTTGTATCTATATTACAAGCTTATATTGCATTTTTCGACATAATTTTAGAACAAGCATCCGCTTTCACAAATATTTGGTTTCTTCATATTATATTTATATAAAATATGCAAAAGGAGTCATATATGGCTTATTATAATGGCAATCACCGCATGGTGCAGCGTCAGCCTATGATGACCTGTCCGAATCAGGCACAGAACAGGCAGAGCAGCTCCGGATACGGTCGAAATACAGCTTCAGCACAGCCATGCTGTAATCAAAATGCCGATACGCCACATCAGGATATGCCTAATGCTGCTGAAAAAAAGTGTATGATGCAGCCACGCATAACACCTGCAGATGGTGTTGCACAGTCATGTGTAATGCCTTCACCATACTGCCCTGTCGCAATGGCGTATGTACCATTTCAGGCATTCGAGGAATTATTCGAGGAATCAAAAGCATTTATGATTGGCACTGCCTTTCCTTCGCTTTTCAAACCGTTTATGAGAGGAGGCAGATGTCGATGAACGAAACATGCAATGACAGGAATGCCCTGTTTAGAAAAATCCATGAGTGTGAGTTCATGATGATTGACCTTGGCTTGTACCTTGACACTCATCCGGACTGCGTTCAGGCGCTTAATGCATTTCAAAAGCATCGCGCTTCATACCAAAAACATGCAGCCGAATATGAGCGTCTCTATGGCCCGCTCACATTCTACAGTGTAAGCTCAGATACTTGCTGGCCGTGGCAGCAGCTTCCATGGCCTTGGGAAATGGAGGCGTATAATTAATGTGGATTTATGAGAAAAAACTGGAATTTCCTGTGCACATCAAGGAACCTAATCCTAAGCTGGCACAGCTTATTATAAGCCAATATGGCGGTCCGGACGGCGAAGCCGGAGCATCTTTTAGATATCTGTCGCAGAGATATTCGATGAAAGACAGACGCGTAGCGGGAGTGCTTACCGATGTCGGCACGGAGGAATTGGCGCATTGATGTTGGATATAGATTAGCATTTCTAAATTGTTATACTGGCGCAACTTATGTTATTATTCATAATAAAAACAAAGGAGATATCTATATGAATGTATCTGAAAAGATTATGAATAGCATTGTAATGTCAATGAGCACCCACCTTGAGCCTGCTACCCTTTCAATCCTTAAAGATGTCCTCATAAAAAATCTATCTCACTATACTATCACAGAATGTGAGACACTTCCTGCAACTGCCGATGATAGCAACGAATACATTCTCAAGCTATTCGCCGCCACAAAAGCAACAAAGCTATCCGCTAAGACCGTATCATACTATGTCGATACTATCAAGCGCCTGCTATCTGTAATTCACAAGCCACTTATAGAAATCACCAGTATTGACATCAGTTATTTTCTAAACAGTCTCCGGAGCAGTAATGATTCTGTCTCACTCAATAATCTGCGCCGCAATATATCCGCTTTTTATACTTGGATGAGAAAATCACACTTAATCGTTGAAAACCCTTGTGAAGCTGTTGAACCATATACGGAAATTGAGAAGCCTATTGACCATCTGGAACCAACCGAATATGAGCAACTCAAATCCGGATGCAGCTCCACGCGTGACCGTGCTCTTATTGAATTTCTACGCTCTACCGCTATGCGTGTCGGCGAAGTAGGTGCTGTAAAAATATCTGATATAAATTGGAATACCGGCCTTATTTCAATCTATGGTAAAAAATCTCATGCTTATCGTCCTGTATGCCTTGACACCATCGCCCTAAAATACCTCACCGAATATATCACAGAGCGGAAGCTACATGCCACAAGCACTGTCCCACTCTTCACAATACACCACTCTGATGACGTTTTAAGTGCTGAAGGTATAAGAGAATCCATTAAGAGCATTAAGCAGCGTTCCGGGCTAAAACGGCGTGTATATCCGCACCTGTTTAGAAAAACCACTGCCACTAATATTATTAAGCGCGGAGGCAGCGTGCACGATGCCGGAGAATACCTTGGACACAAGGATTCCTCTACAGCAGGAAAGCATTATTCCTTTATTGGCTCTGAGCATACCATTGATATATTTAGAAGATATGTTCAGAGCGTTTAAATAATAATTTAGCCCGTTCCAGACTTGCTCAAATGCGTTTTCAAACCAAAAGGCGTACAGATGGTAACGAGGTAGCTGAATTTAACAGTATTGATACTACACAATACATAGCTTTTGTGCTAACTAATACGGGGGATATATTGCTCTCCAAGAAAATACTTAGCGATTCAAGTTTTGCATTCGACTGGAGTGAGGATAAAGGTAATATTGGCTTGGTTATTGTTGCAGAATATTAGCAATGTAGTAGGATAATGTTGACAATCAGGGGGTATCCACAATTAATGTATCAATACATATTCCAGTACAATGATCAGACCAATCTTGTGTGATTATTCCTTGATTCACCAGACAGTAAGCTGGCATCCAATTATCATTAAGTCTAATCATACATGGAATTTTTTTGGTTATATGTTGTGGCAAGTAAGCAATATCTGTTCCGATGGGACATTCTATATCATAATATAGGGCGAGTGTAACGTGTATAGTGTTAATAGATATACGTTCATAACTATTGATATAACAAGTGTATTGCGACGTTAAAGCCTTGGACACCGGAACTTCGTGAATATCCGATACAATTAATCCTGATAAATTATTATTTACATGCAAAAAGAGGATAGCCACCAGCTACCCTCTCTCATTCACATTACTTGTTGCACCGGTGCAACTTTAGCCTGCAAGCTTTCTGAGCGTATCGATTCCGATTTCTTCGCCGGCTTCTGTTGTAATGTAGCAGTCATACTTTTTGGCAAGCTTATTATACATGTTGAGCGCATATGTATGATTTTCAAACGCACCGACCTGTACTCTGTAATGACCGGCCCAGAACTTAATGAGTACATCATAGCCCTCGGATTTTAACAGGTCATAACGTCTGACTGCATACTCCGGATGTTCAAAGCTTCCGACTTGCACACGCTCAATTATCTTCTCCTCAGCACCCGGGAGGTCTGCATCAAGATATAATTCAGGGTCATAATAGTTAAACTTTACGTCTATGTCCTTTAAAATATCTACATTCTCCATATTGTAGCCGGTTTTTAACTTTATAACTGAAAAATCAAGGTGCGCGCCGAAACTGCTTCCTGTGTTTCCCATTCTGCCGATAATATCACCTGCTTCAACCTGCTGCCCTTCGCTCACACATATACTTCCCGGCTCCATGTGACAATAGATTGTGCATACACCATTCTTATGCTCAATAATTACCTGGTTACCATAGCCATATCCCTGCCTGTCCACTTCGTGGCCTTTTATGTAATTTATCACTCTCTTAACCGTTCCGGATGAATGAGCTGTGATTGCACAGGTTGTGTATGCTGCTGTGACGATGTCGCAGCCATAAATGTGCTGCTTCCCCCTTGTTCTTTGCTGATGGCCTGGAAAACCACATGTAATACGATAATCGTTACTTGCTAATACCCTGCATCCCATAATTATTTTTCCTCCTGTTCTTTGTTTGAAGAATCTGTAAGTCCCTCTCCGATTATGTACGCCACAACCGACGCCCCCGCCATTATGATAGCTGTCACCTGTGTGGCTGTATTATCCGTTCCGCCCGTTGCCAGTATCATCATGGACACAAAACTGGCAACCGATGTCCAAAGCTTTCTGCTTGTTAATTTTCTTACCCAGTCGATTTTTCTCATCGTTATTTTCCTCCTGATTTCACATTCCGATTTGTTTAAAAACAAAGCCTATTGCAATTCCTATTACCGCTGTTACAACACAACCAATAACTTTACGCCACATTTCTCCATCCTTATTCTCGAGAGATACTAAGCGTTTCCCCTGATTCTCCTGCTCCTTGACCATGCTTTCAACACTCTGTGCCAGCTTTTCGATTGATAAAGTAAGAGCGTTTATCTGCTTGGTGCTCTCCTCCAACAGCTCAATACGCTTGTCCTGCCTCTTATTTTCAGCATCAAGGCGTTTTTTATATTCCTCGTATTCTGCTCTGCTGATCTGTTCTTCCACCCTGCTCACCCCCTTTCGCCTATCTGCTTTTCAAGTTCGTCAACCTTGCTACTCAACTCCTGAACGGCTTTGACCAGATACGGTATTAAGTGTACATCCTGTACCTGGTACAGTTCGTCATATCCCATCTGCTCTTCATTCTGTGGAACTGATACAACGCACTCTGGTATCACTTTCTTGAGTTGCTGGGCTATATATCCCAATTCACTGTGTTCTCCATATTTTGAATCTGTAAAATCGTACTCATACATTTTAATAGCATCAATGCGGTCAAGAGCATTAACTTTAGATACCTTTACATTTCTCTTAATTCTAGCATCAGAAAAGGCGGACACGGCTACAATATAACTTCCTCGTTCGCCGCTAAAAAGAACATTGTTCGAAGTTCTGAACATACGGATTGTATCCACGATGGCAAAATCAGTGTCAGAACGACTAAAAACGGTGTACCCAATCATATTGCCACCTATATAATTCATAAGTCTCAGACTTGTGCCATCCCATGACGCACTTAAGCTTCCACCCGAGAACCTTTTTCTCAAATCACTAATGGCATTATCGTAATCTGCATGAGTGTGTGATGACGGTGTAAATGTACCAGGCTTATTACTTATCTCGCTCCATGAATATGATGGCTTTGTCGATTGTTTAGCCCAACTGTATACATCTGATGCAGGTCTTGCGTTAGAAAGTCTACTGTCATTACCTGCACAGGCTGTATCACCAGTTGTCCCAAGAGGTCTCCATGTATTTGTGTCGGTGAATTTAGCGTTGCTTGGAACATCTGAATTTACTGTATGCCCATTAACAGTTGATGAATTTCCTCCATTTGCAGGAAGTGATGACGGAAAGTCACTAATCTGTGCCTTGGTATGTGTGTGTGATGAGGGTGGAAACGTCCCCGGGACGTTATTCAAGTCACTGTATGAACCGCTAAAGGCAATAGTCTTTAAATCAGACAATAACGCATATTTGCTCATAGCACCTGCCAGACAATCCCAATATCCATCTGCTGTATAATATACATTGGTCCCAGCTTGATACTTAATATTTCCCCCATCTTTAAACATATCATTTGATATAAAATCATCTGAAATATTGTACATGTATCCCGGCTGTTTTGTTTGCGTTGACAATTCGGCGAACGTTATTGTACCCATCGGAAGCAATGCCCCCGCAAGTCCACTTGTTATCTGTTTTGCCTGCTGATAATAATACTTTGCATTATCTGTATTCTCATTATCCCTATAAGCTGTATCACCAACAGCATAAGACCTAGCTGCCTGTGCATAGGTATTTGTAATAGACTCGCATAGCTTTGCTTTATCGGCACTTGATTCTGCATTCGCGGCTGATTTTGCGGCTTCACCTGCTCTTGTGGCAGCATCGACAGCATGCAGCGAAGCCGACTGAGCTGATTCAGCCGCATTTGCTTCACTTATCGCACCTGCTTTCGCTGAACTGGCTGATGCCTTGGCAGATGCTTGTGCATCTGCTGCCTTTTCAACTGCAATATCTGCCTTATCTGATGCTGTCTGGGAATGCTGTTCCGCTTCATCTGCTTTATCTGATGCTGCCTGTAAGCACTGTTTAACATTTGCTTCCGAGGATGATACCGCCTTCTGGCTTGCCTGCACTTTTGCCACCTCAACTTTAATATCAGCAAGATAATTAGGATTTAAGTGTTTTTCGCTTATACTCCCCTCCTTCACATTTGCTGATACCTTGCCATCGTTCCCAATAGTAAATGTGATAGTGCCCGTATCCAAAAACTCATACTGCGTGATAAGTGCCGATACATCTATATATTGCCTTGTGCCATCATCAAGAGTAATAATAATTTGTTCGGAAGCCACATCATAAATGAAGTTAACAGCCAGTTTTTCAAGTTTTGTATCAATAGTAAACTTGGAGCCATTCTTTTTTATAACTGTAAAAGTACCCGTACTCTCATCATACTCAACTTCGGATACCAGCGAGCTTACCTCTAATTTATCAGCCTTACTTGTGTCAATACTGATAACCCGGTCATCTACCAGATCAAGTGCCGCATCCATCTTGTTTAAGTTGGTTTCATTTATCGGTGTCTCATCACTCGGGTAGTTTTCCCAGTTAATCCTTGTGTATGATTTATTCATAATCTAATTCCTCCATACTAACTCAATAGTGCTGCCCATGACTTAAAGTGCTCTATGCCTGAATCATCAGTCCACCATGCACCTATTGGCGACATTTTAAATTGCTTTCCTAAATGCACAAAACCAGACGTGTCAACCTTAAAATCCGGTGCATCTGTATTTCCTGTACCGAGCACCCATATTCCTTCGGCATTTACAACAACTATGTTGCCTTCTCCAAATGTTACTGCCCCACCTGCAATGACTGCACCCGTGATAACCGGAGCTGAAATAGTAGCATTAGCAATAACCGCTCCATCAAGTTCTATTTTATCTGCCGAGATTTTAACACTCTGAGCGGTTTGATTAATTGCAGAAGCTATTTCTCCTTTTGAAACTTTTGTCTCTATTGATTCTGCAGTAGCTTTCCATAATGCTGCAGCATTTTCTACCTTGCATTTTGCTGTTTCTATATACTCCCAATGATAGCTGCTCCCGGAATCAACTCTTGTTGAAAAATATATCTTTCCGTCAGCTTGATTGAAATACAACTGGTCAGGATATCTGCCCGCCATTTCATCGCTCGGAGCATCAAAACCACTCACCTTGATTAAATTTGAATAATCTCCGATATCCCATACAGTTGTCGAAGCTTTTATTTGAGCCTTCAAAGAATCTGCTGTCTTTTCAATCTCTGTTTTCGCAGCTGTGGTTGTTATATAACTTTGTAACTTTGTGTCCGTATCCGCATTAGCGGCATTTTTAGCGGCATTTGCGTAGCCCTGTGCTTCGGTTTTGGTAGAATATGTTGCTTGAAAAGTTTCCGTTAATCCGTCAGCCGTCTGCTCTATCTTACTTGACAAGCCATTCTCCATATTCGACAATTCTGTACGGATGCCACCGGCAGTCTGCTCTATCTTACTTGATAGACCACTTTCTACATCTGCCAGCTCTGATTTTGTCTCCTCAACAGTTCTTGTAAGCTTGTTAAGCTTTCCCTTAAGCTGCACTATTGAGGAATTGGAGCTGGTAACCTGTGTGCTCCTGTACTGCTCACCCGTAGCTGAATAACTGTCCCTAAGTGCCTGTATACCCGTGAGGGTGCGATTAAGAATATAGCTTTCAATCAATTCATATTTTGTGCTCAATCTAATTGCAGCCCCCAATTCAAGACATGGATTTCCTACACATTCTGTACTATATGGACGATATACCAAGTTTCTTATCCTGTTTAAAATGTTCTCTGCTATTAGGCTGAGTTCCTCCGCTCCTTTCCCATATACCAAAAAGTTGTCCTCTATTATGTATGCGTTTGTGCCATTCCCGGCAACTGCTCCAATATCATCCTCTTCCTGTCTTATCTGGACCTTATTAATGCTGTTTACCAGATAATCCTCATATTCTGCACTTATATACTGACTTTTATTTATCCTTGTGCCTTTGGGTTCTATTGGATAGAGCGTGTCGGATGGATACAATGTCTCAGATGGATATAGCCCTTTTATATTTTGCTCAAGGTATATGTACTTAAAGTTTATATCCTTAATGTGCCCCATGCAGCCATTAATCTCACATATACAATTAAGCACAACCGCACCGCTTAATTTCTCCGGAGATATTGTTTTTTTCACCTGCATGTCATCATTTATAAGCTGAATTTCTTCCTGTTTGATGCTGAAATGCTGCCAAAAGCTGTTCCTAAACTCCCGCATCGTCATTGTAATTTCATCACTTGTAAATATTGAATTGTACCAGTCAGCTACATCTGCATTAATCACATCATACAATACATCATAGGCAATAACCTCTCTTTCACTTCGATCTGCTGTTGCCTTATCAGAATATACCTTATAACGTCCTATCCTATATCTGTCTGCATCCCCTCCAACAGTTATTTCTACGGTCAGCCATTTATCTTTCATTGATATGAACACATTGGAAACAGTAAATTTCAATAGAGCTGCAGAACACTTTCCAAACGTAAGTTCCTTGTCAGAGCATAAACTCTCTGACAATTCAAATGTCTCCATATTCAATTCATTATTGGTTATACAGATAAGACCATCATCCGACGTAATATATATCTGTTTTTCTACGCTATCCTTATAAAAAATCTCTTTATAATCCACAGTATCCACCTCCTATCCACATTTAATATTCCGTAAGCTCTATGGTGTGTGCATTGTATTCAATATCGTTGTTATTCTCGTCAATCCTGTGTATGGTGTAGGTTGTATCACTTATGTAAAAAATACCCGACTTATACTCCAAGTCCTCATCATTCCAGTAGGTCACATTGACACGGCGCTGGTTTCTATCAGTCTGAGGCAGAGCAGCAAGCCCTATCACAGTTTTAAGAGCTGTCCTCTCCTGCAAATTCATTTCCCTGATATTGAGTTTTAGCGATGTCTTGAAATTCGATGACGTATCTCTGTGCAGGAGCACATTCGCATCTCTCCACGCTTTTATCTCAATTCTCTGATTCGGTGTGCTCTCCCATCCATCAGCCAGAAGGTATGAGTTAGGGAGCTGCACATTGCCGAACTTGATCAACCAACCCTCAAACGCCATCCTTCTACCTCCTAATCTGCCAATGCACTATAGCCTGTCCGTTTCTTCTGCAGCTTATCCTGATTAACCACCTCTTTGAAAAGTGTTTGACCGTCAAGCTTAGCCTCGAATATGTATGTGTTGTTCTCATTTCCGCCAAATGTACTGCCTGCCTTAACGCTGTTTGAAAGACCGTTGTTGTTCTTCCAGTCCGACAGTGCTCCGTATTTATAGCTAGGGTTAGAATTACCGTAAAATACCGACTCACCGGTATTACCTGATACCTTATGTCCTCCGTATGTTCTTCCTGTTTCGGAATCATATCCTCTGGAAGTGTTACCAACTCTAAGTGAGCTCCAGCTTCCATCCTCCTGAAGCTTCGGAAGGCTTACTTTGCCTGCAAGGTCAAGTGTCGGTGCATGTACCTTGGACGCAATGCTGTTCCACGCGCCAATGATTGCATTTATTCCGTCAATCACAATATTTATGCCGGCTTGAACAAGAATGATTATGCCGTTAATAACGCCTCTGACAATACTTTTAATGCCATTCATGGCTTTTTCAAAATCTAAATTAAATGTACCCTCAAGGAACTCGCAGATACCGTTAAATATCGGGAGAAATGAATCATTTACAAGGTCATCAATTGCCTCAAAAGTATCTCCGACCATCGGAAGAATGCCTTCATTAAATGCCTCTCTGAATGCAGGCAACAACCATTCATTCAGAAAGTTCCCTATAGCCTCCAATGCCGGCTTGAGGTGATTCTCCCAGCTATCCTCCACATTATCTACAAACTCACCGAAAGCATCCGACATTTCTCCTGTATGCCCGGCAAAATAATCTATGGTATCCTGAAGCAGTTGGACAATAAATCCGAATATCGGAGCACCTATAGATTCCCATATCCCAGACATCACCTCAAACAGTATCGTAAACAATCTTTTGATATTATCGAATAACGGTTCCAGATACGGCTGCACTTGATCACATAGATTCTTTATACTGTTCCAAAGGTTTCCTGCACCATCCGCTATATCACCGAAGATGTTGGTAAGAATGCCATTAGCTTCGCCGCCAAACCATGTTATAGCCTCTTTAAAGCTCTCAAATACAGGCTTTACATAGGATTCATAGATGTTTTTGAACTGCTTGAAGCTCTCCGGAACTTCCCCGATATTGACGTTCTCAAATGCATCCGCACCTGTCTTCTCTCCGCCGGATGAGTTATCGTTGAGCACATGGAGCTTGTCAAAATCCGCAAGTGACTTATTGGTACTGTCCACAGTGCTTTTATAATCAAGCATCTGTTTTTTTGCCCTTGTATAAGTATTTTTACCACTCATATAGGCAATGAACCGGCTGAATGATTCTATCGCCGCATTGAGACCACTGACCATCCGTGTGAGGTATGGCACAACGGTGTTCACAATCGGCTCAAATGCTGCTGCCAGATTGTTCTTAAGCTCTGCCAGACTGCTCATGAATGCGGACATCACACTGTTGTATTCCTTGGAATACGAAGCAAGATTCTTGAAGCCCTCCTTCATGGCAGCAACCATAGCGTTAAAGCCTTTTGAAATCCAGTTGAATATAAGAAGGCTCAGAGCCAGTCCCTTAAGCCTTGAAGCCAGCATACCGAACATTCCGGAGGATTTCCTGGTATTCTTATTCAATGTCTCCAAGGTTTTCTTACTGCTCTTACCAACCTTTTTTAATCCGTCCCTGCACTCTACTATTGAGCTGTTGACATCCTTTAGCTGTTTGCTCAGGCTGTCATACTCCTTATAGCCCTCGCCCACTCCTGCGCGCTTAAGCTCTGCCATGCGTGCTGTGATGGCTTCCTGCCTTTCAAGAAGCTTCACAAGGTCTTTATCACGCACCTGTGCATTGGCACGAAGCCTATTCAAGTGTTCATATTCTGCCGCCTGTTCTGCAAGCTTGCGCGCCTCTTCCTCGCGTTTTTGTGATACTTTCTGCTGTGTTTCTTCCCCTTTACGCGCTCTCTCCGCTTCCAGTTCTTTTCCCTTGTCCGTTAGCTTTTCAAGCCCAGCAAGGTACTCTTTCTCCGCATCCGCCGCGTTTTTCCATGCAATATACAGCTCATCAAAATGCTCATCACCGGGACCATAGCCCTTGTTGCGGAGCATTCGGAGGCGTGTCTCATAGTCCTCCACCTGGTCACTGATACTGTCAAAATCGCCTGTCCGGGTGGTTTTAGTCCGGCTCGCCGCGGCGGTCTCTGCTTCCTTCTGCTTTCTTACATATTCATCAAGCTCTTTGTTGTATTTTTCAAGGTCTTCCGCTGCCTTACGGTAGGCTTTCGCGTTCTCATCAACACCTGTCTCTTTTAACGCATCCAGTTTTCTTTTTGCGTTGTCCGCATCATCCTGAATATCCTCCAGGGAACGCTTAATCTTTTTCTCCTGCGACGTGTCAACGTCTATCTTGACACGTACATAGCCGTCTGCATCTTCTTTTCCCATGTACCCTCCTTCCTGAAACAAAAGCCACTAACACCTTATCATTAGGTGCCAATGGCTCTGAGGCGCTACATGGCTTTTATTTTTTTATATTCGCATATTTTAAGAACTCTGCTATTCTTGCTTTCTCACTTTCGGTAAAATCATCTTCTTTGACCTTGCCTGTCTTTCCAAGCTGGAATATTTTCTGTTTTCTCTTGAACTCTTCCTTCTCCTTCGCTGACAGGTAGGATGGTATCTTCTTCTGTCTAAGCTGCATCACATCCGTGAAGCTGCATTCCGACAGATTATCAAGAAGCCCCCGGAAGATAAACCAATGCATATTGACCTTGTTAAGGTCTATATGATACTGTGCCATGAATGCCGCATATATTCTCCACTGGTCTACTCCGTAATCCATAAGTATCACTTCGGACTGCTTCACTCCGTCATAATTATCATGGTTGTTGGCATTCATAAACCAGCTTATTCCTGACATTGCCTGCTCAGGCGGGGGTATTTTATCTGTAAACAATAAATTGACCGCCACCAGACGCTGCTCCAGTTCGTTAAGCTCCGGATCTGAAAGACACATTGAGATTAGAATACCTGTCCGGAAATCCGGGTCTATTCGATAACCCTCGTATTCCTCCGGCATGTCCTCTAGTAGCACATTAAGCATTATTTTCTCCTAACCGGCTTTCTGTACTTATCCATTATTTTTTTCTGCCGCTCATCCGCATATTTTTCAATGTACGGACAGAGCTGTTCAAAGAAATCCGCCAGCAGATACGGCGATGGGACAATATTGCCGAACACCTTTTTACAGCACTGCTCGTCCATGAATAGGTTATTAATCCCATCCATTACTTCTCTGGTCTTTTCGATAATGAACCTGAGCTCCTCCTTCGGTGCCAGGGTGCCCTCTTTCTCCTTTATCTCTTTGTCTATACGGTCAAAGGTATCAAGAACATTGTTATAATTATCAATGAAGTTCATGTCATCAACCGGAATGCATATTGTGTCACCTGCTTCGTTGACATTTATCTCTATTCCCCTGCTGATTCTGATAATGTTTGGCATAATACCTCCTATTCACCGGAACCCGGTGTGAACTTTCTTGTTGACACATTAAAGCTTCCCTGAATGCCATCCCCGACACCGCTGAGTGTCATAGCATTGACAAGCTCAGAGCCGCCCTCACCGCCGATAGAATCAAACTGATATGCACAAGCCCTCTTGACTGCCGGCCATACTCCATCAGAGACAGGCTCCTCAAGGGCATTGACCCTTATATAGCTGCTTCTGGCGGAAGCCCCTGTAGGAAGCTCACGTACCTTCTTGAGCTCCTCGTCCTTAATGTACTCCTTCTCAACGGACATGGATGGTGCGTACGATTTCACATTAGCTGTTCCGCTGGACTGATGAATATAGTGTTTTGTCTCATTCTCAGGGTTAAACTCCTCCGTGAGTGAACTGATACCATCACCAAGCAGTACATAATTCTCTGTACCGTCTCCGATATCAAAGAAATGCATCAACTTTTCTCTCATTTCTGCCATTTTTATTTCTCCTTCCCATACTTAATTTTTATAGTGAATGCATAGACGGCGGAGTCCTCGTCTGCCGCCTGCATGTGGAATGGTGTGCTTACTGATATATCACTGCACTTAAGATGTTCCGGAAGCTCCGGATACAGCTCCTGTACATTCTGCTCATATATCCACTCAGAAAGTCCCTCCATGAATTTATGATTATTGACCCTCTCCGCGTCCGTCTTGCTGTCTAAGCGTGCCAGAAAATCATAGTAATCTGTATATATCTTTCTGCCGGACACGAATGTCTTGACATTCTGCGTCGGTGCTTTCGCTATCCCATACGCAACGGACTGTCCCGGCAGGGCATCCGTGCTTATCTTATTTATCCTGGCTTCCTTGAGCCATTTCACAATCGCTTCTACCACTGTCATATACTGCGTTTTCGCACCTCCTTGCGGGCTACTTCGATAAGCTTTTCCCGCCCGCCATTCTGCATTGCCTTGTCAAACCAGTGGGATTCGCCTTGTCCATTGTATTCCAAAGGCTTATCTGTAAGTTCTTTTTGCACACCCGGTCTGCTCCAAAAGCCATAATCAGGATTGAACATAGCACCTTTCTTGTACTGAGGGTCAACCATGAGCATTCCATAATACTGATATCGTGCATACGGTTGATTCCAAACTATGCATTCGCCATTATTTTCAACATGTCCACTTTGCTTAAGCATGCCACTCCTGAATGGCACAATTGAATCACATAACCCTAATGCTTCCTCTGCAATTACCCTCTGAACCTCTCCGCGCTGATCCAAGCCCAGCTTCTTCATCATTGCCCCTGCTTCCGGCAATTTAACAGTCACATCAATCATCGCGCCACCACCTTGATATTCTTAAGCCTTGGTCTGCCGGTGTTATCCGCCACGGATGACACCGTTGCGGCTATGTGTTCCCTTACCAGCTGTGACAGGGTATATTCCGGTGTCAATTCAGCCTCACATCCGCCCAAAACAACCACATCCATATTAGTGGTAGGGTTGATAGTGAAAAAGCCGTCCTTGACCGCCTGTGTGCTGTACAGGCGGTAATCTATGTACTGCTCCGGCATAGCTGCTGTCTCAACCGGAATTGTGATGTTCACCACCTTGGAGATATTGAGCTTTCCATCGGTGGACACCGTTTTTACTGTCTCCGCCGACCACTGGCAGCCAGCTATGACGGTTCTTTTCCAGCTCTCCGTATCAGCGTCATAAGAATAAAAAGTCACCGTATCATTGAACATCACAATGCCCCCATCATGCCTGTACCATAAAGCTGGGTTTTTGCCAGTGTATCCAGCTCCAAGTCGGCATCCGTTTTCTTAGTGACTGCATAGCTCTCCGAATAGCCGTCATTGGATACCGAAGTCACTCCGGAACCGGCTCCGTTCTTACACTGCTCATACATCTCATTTATCACGCAGCATACCGCGTCCTTTAGCCTGTCATTGCGGTAGTCATCCTCATTTTCAAGGACGGCTTTAAGGACATACGGTCTGCACAGACGCTTTACACGGCTGCATGCCTGATATGCCATAGCCGTGAACTGTTCCTCCGTCAATTTACTGCCAGCAAAACGGGAGTGATAGTCCTCCCAGTCCACTGTTATAGTTAAGCTGTTAATACTCTCACCCCCATTATTTTCTACTCTGTCGGCTTTATCTTAATTCCCTTAAGAACGCCCGCCATCTTGCTGTTCTTAAGTACTGTTGCTGCCACCATCTCGACATCACCCTCTTTTACTGCTCCTGCCTGGCTGAAATCAGGAAGGTGCTGGGCGATAATCTTGTCACCCTTCGGTGATACCCCATGGAATGCGTTGAGTCCTATCTTGATACCATATATAGCGGTTGAGCCATCTGTCTCAATTGCGACAACAGGCTCTGTTGTTGAGCCGTTGTAATAATATCCTGCATCAAGAAGCTTAATTCCGTTGTAAGTCTCAACTGCGCGGCCAAAATCGTCCTTGCTGCGGTCATAATAACCCGCTCTTCTCGCCGCAGAGCGTACCTTGGTGAGCATTTCCGTGTTCATCATAAGAATATCAGGCTTCTCCGCCAGCTTACTGATGAACGTATCTACTGCATCAAGGAACGCATTGTAATTGGTATCAAGGAGCGCTGATGTTGAAATATCAACATCCTTAGCAGTGTACTCTGTATCAGAGCCACTAAGAATCTTCTTTAAGCCGTCGAATGTATTGGTCACGTAACCGGCTCCCGAGCCTGCTCCAGTGCCATTGATAACCAGCATGTGGAAATAGTTGGCTGCTGCCTTGATCTTCTCTCTCATCTGGAACTCAACCTCATTAACCGCACCGGATGTCTGTGCGATGACACGGTCAATCTGATAGGAACCGCCGAAAATTTTAAGGTCTGCGGTTTTCTTCTCTCTCTTCGCTTCGTTCGGTGTGTACTCCGTATTAAGCTCTCTGACTGCTACGGTTGACGGTGTCTTAAGACATGTGTATCCGTATGTGAGTGTGCTTCCGCCTGTTCCCGGTGACACCGCGTCATCGAAAATAAGCATATCCAGCAATAATGACGCCCTTCTGAACTCATCTACAACCTGTTGGTCTACCTTGTCTGCCATACCGACCTTTGCTTCTGCTAAACTTATTGGCATTTTTCCTTACCTCCTGTTAATTGTTATAGTGTGCCGCCAGAGCACCTGTTAATGTATCCGCCTGTGATCCAGCTCCGCTATCCAGAACATGTCCACCGACATCCTTCCTTTTTCCTGTTGACTGTGGCTCACCAAACAGCATCCTGCTGTCCTCAGCCTCAGTGAGTGTCTTTAGGGCTGCTGCCACATCGTCCTTCTGGTTCTTGGACTTCTTCAATGTATCCGTATCAAGAAGTGCCATAATCGCCTTGGTGTTCTTTCCCTTGGCGGCTGTAATGGCGTCCTTCACCAGGTCATTGAAATCCCTGTCCTCTATCTGTTTCTTATAATCCGCCTCAATCGTGCTCTTTTCGGTCTCCAGATTCTTAATGCGCTCATTAAGAGCTGTCACATCAACATCCTTGAAGCCGGCAAGCTTTCCCTCTAAATCCTTGATGGCTGTGTCATTGGCAAGTATTTTCTTATTCGCTGTGTCCAGTTCACCGGACACCTTCTCGTACTCGCTGTTTGTCTTATAGTTCTCACCGACTTCCTTTGTGATGGCTTCGGTCTTATCCTTAGGCACCTCAATACCGTTGGCTTTTAAAATCTCTAAAAAATCCATCTCTGCTCCTTCCCCCTGTTCAAAACAAACAAAAAGCGCCGAACAACCAATTCTCCCTGTTAATGTCAGGAAAAATCAATTATTCGGCGCTAAGGCTCTCTTGTTCTGGTTCGTTGTTATTATCGTCTCCGCTTTACACCGCTTACAAAATGCCGGGAAACGATACAGTTGCGTGTCACCCATAACCTTCGTCATGTGTGGGTTTCCACATATCGGGCAGGCAATCCACTCATATTCCGTTGTCTGCAATTTTACCACCCTGGACTATTATAGAACATATATTCTATAAATGCAAATATTTTTTTATTTTTGTTGTACTGGTGCAACTTGTCTTTTTATCTCTATAGCTGAGCATTCCATCCACAAAGATTCAGTATATGCCCAAAGAATTTCTTTTTCTTCAGCAGAAGGATTCGTAGCAAAAAAATCCATTATCTCTTGTTTTAATTTTAAACATTCATCCTCTGATTTTTTCCGCTGAATAATCTTTGCTCTCAATCTTTCCGCTGTAGTTGATGAATCCGTTATGATAAACTTATTTTCACTCTCTTGAAGTTGTGATATTAGTCCTTTTATATCAGCCATTATCTCCACCTTTCAGTTTTTCGATAAATTTCATAACCTCATTATAATCTTCAAATGAAGCTTGGTATATTCTTAAATCACTATCAACTTTATCCTCTAGCCATTGATATCTTTCTGGCAGTGGTATATTAAATAATTCTTTGGCAAAGTCGATGTCTGTTCCATACCCAAAAGCTTTGTTAATATTTTCAAGTATTTGAACTTTATCCGGATAACCAGCTATACTTTCTATTCCTTTTTCTTTGCATATCTGTTGCTTTAGATATTCTACGCTTGATTCTTCAATATACTTATTTTCTAAATACACTTTAGGATCATAATAACTTACGGAACAAGAATGTAACATCTCATGCCATATAACACCATCATCAGCATTAGCAACAACCATGATATTGCAATTCCATTCTTTATTTCCTAATACACCTTCATCCTTATACTTGTCAATTACATTTATCTTTCCACTCCACTTTGAAGGTCTATCACTGTATTGTGAAATATTGTTTTTAATGTCAGCGGCTACAGCCTCTAACTGTTCAATAGTTCTATTATATCGCTGTTTTTTTGAATTTTCTACTGATATTTTCTCTTGTGATGTATTTTCGCTATTTGAACCAGTTTCCTTCTCCATCTTCTCATAGTCTTTATACGCCTGCGTCTTCTTAATGTCCGTCCCGACCTTCTCCACCCTTGTGCGCTCATACTTTGGCGGTATGTCGCACTTGTCACAAAACTCTTTATATGTGTTCATGCTCCTGCTGATTTTCTTCTTAAGCTCCTGCTGCCGCTCCGTATCCATTCCAAGCTCTTTAAGTGCTATCTGCTCCTTACGCATTGCTCGTATGTCACGCTCCATCCGGCGCATTTTCTGTGTCATGGCGTAGTAGTCATAGACCTTGCCATCTATCTCCTTCGGTGGTGGCTCCGGCTTGTATTTTGGCTTCTCAGATACACCCTCGAACCAGGCATAATGGCTATGGCGGCAGTTGTAGCCGTGAAGTCCTCTAGGATCCACCACGGTAGATGTTGTTGCATCATAGCCCGTGGATTCCACAAGGCTTGTTATCTTCTGTCCTATGCGCTTCTCCTCCTCCGGATATTCACAGTCATCAAGCTTATACACCTTGCCCTGCCATGCTTCATGGTTCTCTATTCCCTCTCCCTTGTTACGCGCTCCCCAGTGCTGTGAGACATACACAAGTGTCTCACCTGTCTGGTTAATGTCCTTGTCCATCACTGCGCCGGAGAGCTGGCTGTAGGTTGTCCTGAGTGCAGTGCGTACCGCACTCTCTATATGCTGTGAGCGGTTGGCGCCATAGTTGACTGAGCGAATGCCGCTCTGTGCCAGCTCATGTATAACGCTGGTCAACTCACGCTCTATCGTACTCACGCCACTTGCCATCCTCAGTACTGAATTGTTGAGACTGTGCGTGTATGCCTGGCGCGCATCCATGTATGACATTCCGCTTTTAAAGCCTGCTGTCCTTGTCAGATTCAGCAAATCTCCCTCCATCCGGTCACTGAACACCTCACTGAGCTGATGCAGGAAGTCTCCTTCTTTAAGCTTCTTCCCTGATTCATTCCATATCTTTCTATCCTCCGCCTGTGCTATGTCAGATGCCTTGTACACCATGTCTGCACCTGCCTTAGCCGCTTCACGATTGATTTTCTCCATCATCTTTGCATATTCACGTTTATATTCCGCTGTCTGCTCCGCGATAAGCTTCTTAAGGTTCTTATCAGCTCCAAGGAGTTTCATCGCCTCACACCGTATTTTAGACGGACTATATCCGAGGCTCTTCATCGCAGCAAGCTCATTCTCAATCGTGCCGGAATAGGTCAAAGTCTTATCGAGTCTTCTCACAACGTCCTGTATAACCCACTGCTCCAGCTCATCGAAGTATGGCATAAGTGCCTCGGACAGCACATCAATCTGCTCATCACTCAGCATTACTCCTCACCTTCCCCATCATCGCCTTCATCCTTCTCCATATTCTCAGCTACAAGTGCCTCTGCCTCCTCATCCGACAGATTGTACTTTTTGGCAAGATACCACTGTGTGAGCTTCGGTATGTTGAACTGCAGAGCATCATTTCTCATATCCTCAAGCTCAGCCTCCTCATCACGGATATAGCTGTCATTGAAATCAATTTTTATATCCGTGTCTATGTCATACGCTGTACCCGAAAAGGTGTTCGAATACCACATGATTGCCCTTGCAAGCCCTGTTATGTACTGAACAGCCTGCTGCCTCTGCCTGTTAAGCTCATGAAGCTGGTCCTGCTTGGTTCCTATGTATTCCGTGGCGGTTGTAATCCTGCCGTTCTCGAAGGTATACTTCTTCGTTCCGAAGCCGAAGATCATCGATACAAGTGATAATACCAGCTCGAATGTCTTTGTTATCGCCTCAATCCTTATCTCCGGATTGTATTCGTGGTATGCCTCCTTCTGATCCGGGAGCTTTGGCCCCATGAATACAAAAAGCTTTTTCTGCTCCGTGGTGAGAATCGGCCTGCCGTACTGGTCCATCTCACAGAGCATCTCATTTACCATGATTATCTTCTCGCCTTTGTCCACATCCGAATAAAGGATGTTAAAGCACAGGTCAAGCACCTTAAGGTACGGTATGGCGTTCCAGAGCTTCGGCAGTCCGAAGCCCTCCATGTCCTGTAAATTATTTACCTCTGCATTCTCCATGAGCGCAAACGGCTTTATTTCACCAAGCCTGATATTCTCCGTGGCACTTATCTGGTTGCCGGTTGTGTCAAACTCATACGTTGACACTGAGTACACGTCAGCATGAGTGAAAACAACAAGCGTTATCACCTTCTTGGTTGCTTTTATGCTTTCTCCGTAGAAAGCACATTCTAGCACCTCTCCGTTCTCTATAGTAAGCGGGATGATTCCGCATGCATTGACATAGTTTATCTTAATGTCACCACCTCTTAATGAGCCATCGTCATACTCCTCCGCGCCGACGATTCTTATATATGCGCCCACGGTTCCGTTCGCTGTCATCCGCTCAAGCTGGCGGCGGTACATTGTATCGAAGTTGTTCTTCTCGAAGATTCGCTTCACTTCCTCAAACTGGCTGTTCTTCTTTCCGGCATTTATCTCAATCACCTCGCACAAATTTGCTTCATCCGAACACAGTCTCTTTGCGAAATTCAGCCTGTTGAGCTCATACTTCTCACCCTGTATCGTTTTTCTGTTATGAAAATCCTTTATAGGCTCATTGCAGTACCATGAGTCACAGACATTTATGTATCCGTACGGTATATCATTGCAGTTCGTAAAGCCCAGTTCGTTAAGTTTTCTCTTTACCACTGCGTTAATTGAATTATCCTTCATTAGCTCCTCCTATCAAGTTCAATGTATTCTACAAAGTCCAGAAGGGTGTAGCAGAACGCGTCCCACCAGTCATTGCAGTTGTTAATGTTAAGATCCTCCGGAATGTCCGGTTTCTTCTCGTCCCACCTCAGCGACGCTATAGCCTTGCGCAACTGTACACATCGCCTGTTTATCTTCAATCTCCCTGAGTTCAATAACAGATCTATGAGTTTCGGTCTGTCCGCCACCTCATTCTTGCGGCAGCCTTTTATGTTCCGGAACTGCAATCCTTCCTGTCTTGCGGCTCCTATAAGTGAGTTAATCATTGTCGGTGAAGCGGAATCCGGGAAAATCCAGTCCACCCGGTGATACTTGTTAAGGCAGTACTTATAAAACTCTATGAACTTATCACATATCGCCTTGGAATCCACCGCCTCTGTTACCGGAAGCCCTGTCTCCTCAAGCACCTTGAAGCTGTGATAGCCTCTCTGGTATCCTGTAAGGCAAAATGTTGTCTTAGAGCCGTTTCCTCCGAAGTCGATTCCCATTACAACCTTGGAGAATGGCTGCAGCGGTCTTCCCTCCGGGCTAAATATCTCCTCATCACCGAACAGATACGGCGAATCATCATCCGCAAAATACCGGAAGATGATTCCGGATGCCAGCACCCACAGACCACGGATAAAGCGGTCATAGAACACCCCGCTGTAAAGGCTCTCATAACGCTGTATAATGCGCTGTGACAGGCTCGGATTGTCATGCATGGTAAAATGTATCCTTATGAGGTTCTTTTCACCGATACGGTCAATCCACTGCGTTTTTATATAATGATCCGGTCCCTCCGGATTGCAGTTGAACCAGTACTTAGAACCCTCGACAGAGCAGCGCCCTGTTGCCTGATCAACGAAGCTCTCCGGCATCAGGGCAACCTCATCAAGGAACAAGCCTGCAAGCGTGATACCCTGTATCAAATCCTGGGAGCCTTCATCCTTCCCCCCGAACAGGTAAAACTCATTCACTGCTGAACCCTTTGTGATAGTCAGGCTGTTCTCGGAGCGGTGCTCCTCCACTCCGTACCCGCGCGAACTGAGCATACCTTTGAGCGGCTTGATGACATTTCTCCTCAGGGATTGTATTGTCTTGCCGCACATGGCAAAGTTCTGTCCGTCAAAGGACTCCATCGCCCATATTACGAATGACAGTCCCATACATGTGGTCTTGCCGCTTCGAATTGAGCCGTCACATATTATGCCGTCCTTATCATGGTAGGGGCTATCAGGTGTCCACCATGTGAGCACCATCTTCTGTTTAGCCGAGAATGCACTATACCTGAACGTCGGCTGTCTTGTCTGCTTCATCTGCTGCCTCCCGCTCTTTATCACTCATTGTCTCAACCGCTCCGGTGCCATCGAACACCTCTTTTGCCGTCTGCTTAAGAGCCGTGATGAATCCATCATCCTCGTACTCTTCTTTCTCCGGTGGAGCTTCACGCTTATCCCTCCACGTCTCCGGCTTACGGTTCTTGAGCCAGAAAATCTGTGCCGTGACATCCGGAGGAATGTATTCTTCGACCTCCGCGTATTCGATTTTCTCTTTCTCACTTATTTTTTTGCCATTGTTGTCATATTCAACTTCTTTAAGCTTAATAGGCTTCCTGAGCGTTACCGTGTACCCTGTACCTTTCTTGTATAAGGCATTCTCCATTTCATAGTCCGCAAGCTCTTTCCCTTTTTTTAAGGCAGCCGAAATGGCCGGATACTTTTTAATCCACTCCTTGAGCGTTGATAACGCGATTCCCATATTCTTGGCTATCTGAGCCTGTGTCAGGCCATCCCGCGCCCATGCCCCAAGAAGCGTTATATTATCGTCTTCCTGCCACGTCTCATACTTTCCCTTTGCCATCTATGCTGCTGCCCCCTTTCCCACCTGCGAAATGCTGTTCCCGATACGTTTTCCATGTCTGTAAGCAAAATAAAAAGAGCCGGATACACGAAGCTGTTATCTTGCTTCATATATTCGGCTCTGTGGCGCTGTTTTTATGGTCTCATTATACTACAGAATATGTGTTCTGTCTAATGATTATTGGATTGGGGATACTCAAATTCTATGTAGCCCCACTCATACAATGGTCTATGCTCGAAGTGACTCATTCGTTTATATCGGTCATATACAGGACGATACTCGGGGATTCTCTTCAATGCTCTCAGTTCATTGGCGCTCACAGTATGTTTTGTGAACTTCTTAACGGCAATTCTTATGATAAGCTTATTGTTGTCATTCCTTGCCGTGAACTGTGTCCTGTCAACCTCTATACTCTTTAGCCCTGCATTCTCTATGATATTCTGCGCCTTGATATAGCAGTTTTCCCTCTCCTGCTCATTACTAATCAAATTCAAAATAGCCTCATTCATTGCAAACCTCCTAGCCAAATGGTATACCATCCTCTTCTACACCAATCGGTAACTGCATGAAGCCGCCTTCTGTTGTAAGCTCCGGACGTGGCACCGGAATGCCTGCTGAGCCGGTCTGTCCTGCTGCCTTGCTGTCTGCAAATTCCTGCTCTTCCACAATGACATCCGTTGTGTATACCTTTTGTCCGTCTTTATTGGTGTAGCTGCCGGTCTGTATGCGACCTGTAATCAATGCTCTCATGCCCTGGTGAAAATACTTCTCGGCGAACTCTGCTGCCTTGCCGAATGCCACACAGCTTATGAAGTCGGCTGTTGATTCGCCGGTGTCGGTTTTTCTTGTTCTCCGGTCTACCGCAAGAGTGTACCGCGCTATTGTCATTGTGTTCTCGCCTGTGGCTGCTCTTATGTCCGGGTCGCGGGTCAGGCGCCCCATTAAGATTACTTTGTTCATTCCGGTTTTTTCTCCCTTCTTGCAATCTTTTCTCCTATCTTCCGCTACGCAACATACAGAACAACAGCTCCGTTGTTGACCTTTTTCGTCCCCCCTGCACACATGGATAAATAATTCTCATTTCCCATTTTATATTCCTATTCAATTCCGTAGGGTTTTCATATTCTTCCTCTGGTTTAGTTCCCCATGGAACCGGAACTATAATTCCATAATGTAAAGACGATTCAGAATTACATTTTATTATGTGCTGGTCTAACTTTCTGCTTCTCATTTCCGGCTGTATATTTTTATAACAAGCCATTGTTGTTACTATGTAATTTTTTTCACCAAGAAAATTAAGACCATTACCGCTAAATACATCTTCCCTGCAGCTTTTAACCTCGTAGCATGTAAATATTCCCTTCTCGATATCACTCTGATAAACAACACCTTTAGGCTCAAACTGCATAAAATCTATTCTCTTAACATTAGTTGTCCCATAATCAATGCTAACTTCCTTGCTCCATGGCTTGCCATGACTGCTTAACCAGCACTCCAAAGCTTCACTTAAAAATTCTGTTGTTTTTCTCCTGTCCATTCCTGCTCCTTTCCTGCCGCAAGAGTGTACCGCGCTATTGTCATTGTGTTCTCGGCTGTGGCTGTTCTTATGTCCAGGTCGCGTGTCAGGCGGCCCATTAAGATTACTTTGTTCATTCCGTTTTTTTCTCCCTTCCTGCAATCAGTCCATCTTGATATCCCTGCTCATAATATGCATTCTCTTTCTCCTGTTTTACACAGCCAAAGAAAAATGCCGTTCCGACAATGCCAAGCATTGTTCCGATTACAAATGTTACTGCTGCCATATTGTTCACCTCACTTAAATTCTATCTCTGGAACAGCTCTCTCCGGGTAAATAACCAGCTCATAGTGATATTTATCTACATAACTTGGCTCAAGCTGCTCCACCACATAACACGTCCAGTCATTAAGGTATATATAATCCTTATAGTATTTATCTTCCCCTGTTTTTATTGTTACTACAAGCTCGCTGCTGGTATTATTTCCCAGACTCATATACCCCTCTGCCTGCAGCATAATTGTGTCTGTTCTGGCGTTGGTAACTGTGATTCTCCGATACACATTAAACTCATCGGCTTCCTTTGTAAGGTTATAGTTCACCGTGTCTGCTGTTGTGCAGCCTGTAAGAAATATGATTTCTAATGTCAAAATCAAGATAAATATTCTGTTTTTCATTGCTTAAGCTCCTTCCACTTGTCATACACAAGGTTCTTTTCGTCCCAGTCCGTGTAGTTTTCTTTTAAATGCTCCCTGAATATCTCCAGCATCTCATCACGGTTGCCCTTGTTTCCGTTGTCCAGCATCTCGTGATGGTACTGACAGCCTACTGCTCCGTTCTGCGGGATTCCAAGGCCGTTATGTGACCTTGGAATGTAATGCATTATGCTCAGCAGGGATTGTCCGTACCACGTCGCTCCGTCCATGCTGTAGCCGGCAGCGCAGAATATACACTTATTGTTATCGCGGGCTTTTATCTCCTCACGCGCTTTCCTGCCAAACTCCCTACACTTCGCCTGTTTCGACTTCATCCGTCCCTCCATGTGCCGCCCTGTCTATCAGTTCCCTGAGGCTGTGCTCCTTGACCATAGCCGTGCCCCAGTGGTCTGCGGTGACTGCTGCCTTTATCTCATCAAGCAGATTTAATATTGCTGTCTTATCTGCGGTCTTATGCTCCTTGCTTTCTGCACCGGTGCCATTCTCTGTTTCCGGGGTGTTCACCACTTCCACAGGGGCATTCACTTCACCTATCAGGTTATGCCCTCCGCATTGAGTATTTATAGGCTTTTCTGTGTTTTCGCACCCATCTTTATGTACCGTCTCCGGCATATACTCCGGAAAGTCGCTTATGTCCACCTGGCCCGGTATCTGCTCCACAGCCTTTTCCTCTTCCGTCTTTGGATTTACAGGCTTTTTTGGGCTTTCGGTTCTGGCTTTCTGCACCTTTGATTCTTTTCTTACTGCCGGCTGCTTCGTCTGTTGCTCCGGTGCAACTTCGGATTTTGCTTCCGGCGCATTGAGCGGGTACGGCTCCCCGAACAGCTCCGACCATCTGTCCTCTGCTGTCTTACCGGTACATTCTTTAAAACCGGTAAGCTTTTCGACAGCATCCCTGAGCTGCTGCCACGTCACTTCCTCGAACTCTCCCGTCCTTGAATTGACTGCCCTGTTATCTGAACCATCATTGAGTATTAAGAGGATTCTCCCCACTCCGGCAAGGCGCACACTGTACGTCTTTTCCCCTGCAGGTGCCATTATTCTCTGGAAGTGCTGCATATTCATAGAACAACCAAGTGCCTCCCTGTGAAGTTCTATGAACATGCCCGGTTCATCATGCAGGAGCTGTCTTACAATTCGCTCTATGAGTGTTCCGCCTTCTTCCGGTGCCTGTGAGGCTTCAAGGCATACCTCTATGTCGCTCACCTTCTTCTCCTCGTCCACCTCCTCCTTAATGCTCTGTATCTCCGCCTTGGAGTAGGACGGAGTGAGTGCCTCGTTGACGGCATCCGGAAGCTGCAGCATCAGTGTGAGCTTCGCGTAGCCGAAGCCCTGATATTTTGCCTGCAGGCGCTCTGAGTAGCCTCCCTCTGCGAATTTATCATTGATACTGATAAAACGGCTTACCTGTGTCTTGTCAAGGCTGTACTCGGCCTGTGCGAACTCCGCCACCGTCTTGTAGCCGGATTCCGCAAGCACGTTCGTATCGCGGGCTACCTTGAGCAGATAGCCGATGCGGACAAAGCCCTCCGCTGTTTTCTGGAGCTCGCTGTCAAGCTCCGCTTTATATTCCCTGTATGTTTTCTGATATGTGATTACATCCATCAAAACACCTCTCCCATTCTGTCTTTATCGTGTTTTTTTAATATCCTGCTGCCTCCATGAAGTCCTCCATAAGTCCTTCAAGCACCCTTGTGTTGTTCTTTTCCTGCAGCTCCTTAATATTCTCCTCACGCTTGACCTTGGAAGCCGCTGCAAGCTCATGATCTTCGCGGCTCATTCTCCTGCGTATCTCCTTCTGCCATTCGCGCAGGAACGGCTTCACTTCCTCGATCTCCGGCTCCTCGTCATGCATACCGCGGTGCTGCCTTATCGTGCCTCCCGGCTCAACTTCGATGGTATAATAAGGCTTGTCAGGTTCCTCAGCCTTACGGAGAAAGCATATGTACGTCTCACGCTGTGCTATGCGGTCAAAATATCTGTCGCTGGATCCTGCACAATGGTGAAGCTCCCTGCCTTCATGTACTATCTCTATGTTCTTCTTCGGAACAACGATTATGTACATGTCATTCCTGTACGCAAGCTTATCCGCAATCTCTCCGAGCACCTTTTCCGCCTCCGGGTATCTCTCTGAGTACTCCTCAGCCTTAAGCTCTGCCTCACGGAGTTTAATCTCTTCAACTGCCTCGTCATGTCTTCTTTTAAGCTCCCTCGGGCGGTATATCATCTCGTCAGAGGTATCCTTCTTAAGCCTTGCGCACATGTCCATATAGTCCTCATACTGGTTTATTACGCTGCGGATATTCAGCTTCTCGTACTGCTCCCGCCTCTGCCTCTCGATATAATTCATTGCCTGCTCAGGTGAAAACCTGCATTTAATCCATGCCATCTTATCCGGCCAGAGTTCATTAACTTCAAGCCAGGCAAGCACCTTATCAGAAAGCTTTGTCCTGTTCCTCTTGCTCCATTGCAACCATGCAAGCATGAGTCCACCGCCGTTTCTATCCCTCAGGCGGTTAATTAGCTGTCTGTCACCTAAGCCAAACGTACTCTCTATGTCTGTCCCCTTGATGTCCAGGCATCCTATGTATACTTCCATGTCATTGATTCTGCCGCTCTCCTCAGCCAGAAGCTTATAGAACCGTCCTCTGTAGAGCATTTCCATCAAAGCGTGTACATCCGGATCAAAACAGGTTATCAGTGTGTCATACGCCAGTTTTAATCCTGCTGCCGCAAAGTCCGTGAAGAGAGCCGACCACATCCCTGCTTTTGTTCCTGATAAAGCTTCCGTTATCCCCACCGGATACATGTACTGCCGTGAGGATATCCTGTGATTGTGAGGATTGCTTTTGTTATCAAAATCCCCTCCATACTGCTGATAATATATGTTCTTACGGTCAACTGCATTTTCACCGCGTCCCGAAAGAATCCGTATTTTCTCCCTGACTGAAATATCCTTACGGTCACCCGTAATAAAGATGCTCCCGTTACACACCTTTATAACCGACATGGTGTCATCTATCGGCTGGACTGTTATAAAATCGCTGTAGGCAAATACATCCTTTCGTCTCTTCTTAAGCCTTATGCTGCTGCCGCAGTGAGGACATGCAACCATGTCATTATTCCGTGCAGGCTTTCCGTCAGGCATTCGCCATGCATCCAGCGGTGTCCTGCCGTGGCAGGCGGTACACATATATACTCCCGCCGCATCCGTTCTGATTGCAAAATCCTCTCCTAAAGCTGCGTCATAAAACCATTTCTCAACATCCTCAGGCAACGGCGGTATCCTGCTCATCGTCTCCTGAACCTTCGCACATCTGCGTATCTCCGTATTTTCACGGCGGTCGGCAGCCCATTCATATTCCGTTTTGCTTATAACGGCAAAAACTGTGCTGTCATCATAATAACTGTGAGACCGCTTCGGGAACCGCTCCCTTAAGAATGCCACGTCTGCCGATGAAGCCCTGAAGTTTTTAAAGTTGCGACTGTCGCAATAGTTGTACATCCACTGTGTCTCAATGTCGTAGCTCCACTCAATTTTTCTCCTGCTCCACTCACCGCTTGGATGCAGGGTTGCATAATCCTTATGTGTGATATCTATGCAGTGGCGCGTCTTAAGTGCTCCGTCACTGAAGATATTAAGGACTGTGATACCCTCTATGTCCTGCACAATCGTCCACCAGCCCTTTTTCCCGCATTTGGGCGGCGGAGTCTGCTCAACAAGCTTTCTTCTCATAGACTTCCTCCTCCAGCTTCCGCGATGCATTAAGTGTATAACTACGTCCTGCCTGCTCTGCTGTTACCACAAACAGCTTGGCTCCGCTTATCATGCCGTCTTTTTCAACAATCAGCCCGAGGATGCTGCCCTCAACGCCTGTCACAGACGGGTGTTCTCCTCTTGCAATGGCAATACAGCCTCTTCCCTTGGCTTCTGCCCTGTCGCCGGCTACTGTCACACCTATCCTGAGCTGCTGCCATTTTCCCCTCGCAGGATGGGTTATTATGTACCGCATGCCCTCCATGGCGAATCTGAATGGTGTGAGTTCCTCGATAAGGGTTATCTTCGTGCATGCAATCCTCTCATCATCGTCCTCGTCAATATCCCCTGCTGCCTCGACAATGAAGAACCGGTTGGAACCATCAAATGCATAGTAGGCCAGACACTCAAACGGATTCTCACAGCAGTGGAAACCGCTTGAAACGGTCTTGCTTGCCTCAACCTCCTTGGTTTCGCCCGGCGTAAAACAGCAGGTCTCTTTTTCACCATTGCCCAAGCGTGATATAAGTTCCTTGGTAAATCCCTTGTAAGCTCTCATGCCGTCTCCTTTCCGAGGTAATACTTCTCTGCAAGCTCTCTTCTTGTCCGCTTGTCCGGAATGCCTATGGCAAACTCATGTGAGCCCATAATCCGCTTTATGGTTGTTGTCTTTTCGACTATGCGCTTATCGACCACCGCTCTATGCTCATAGCCGGACTCAGCAGTGAGCGCTATGTAGCCGGCAAGGTCTTTACCCTTACGGCGAACCGCCAGGGCAAATTCCGGCGATTCGGTGCACATTGTTTTTAACTCGTCCGTCCAGTCAATGAGCACCCCGGCAAGCTTCAGCTCCCTGCTCTCAACCTCAAGCTTACCCAGTGCCGCAAGGAGCGGCGTTGTAAGCTCCCCGACTATTCCGTCTGCATAATCCTTAGCATCCTCCTTGTCAATTCCGTTCTCATAGGCAATCTGCATTAGCGCCTCCGTGTCGCCCTCTGCCCTCTGTGCTGTTGCCGCCCTGTTAATCTCCTCCGCTGAGTCAAATTCTCCAAACTTGTCAAACATGTGTTCTTACCTTCCTTTCCACCTCACATTTAAGCCATGAGCCGTATTCGCCCTCTGCCTTTGTGAAGGTTAATTTATGCACTTCCAATTCTCCCCTCAATTTCTCCCACATCGCACTGTTCGCCACGTTCTTGCCCCTCCTTGTCTTCCAGCCGTTCTGTGCCCAGTCTTCAAGCCAGCCGTTGTCTATTGCGGAAGAGATGTATGTGGAATCCGTGTATACCATGACCTCACACGGCTCCCTCAGTCTCTTAAGTGCGTCAAGCAGTGCCGCAAGCTCAGCCGCATTGGAGGTTGCATTATCTATACGGTATATCCTCCCCATTGTTGCGGGTCCCTTTGGTGTCTGTGCTTCAAGCAGATACCCTGCGGCTCCGTCTGATGCCTTGATGCCTTTAATCTCCGCCTGAATGAAAATCTTCACTTCCTGCATCTTGTCCTCCTGTTTTGTTTATTTACTCTGTTCATTTGTGGTTATCGTCTGGACTTGAAATAACTGCGTGGCAGGTATGTCCTGAAATCATGTATCTGTGTAGGGTTTCCCCTGCTGTTTTCTACAATCTCCTGCTTCATTGCGCGGTCAGACACGCTTATTATTTCCTGTCTTGGAAACAGCCCCGGAACAATATTCTGCTCCTCAGGTTCTCCATAGCTCCCAAACAGCTCTGTGAGCTTGTCCTCCGGCATTTCTATGTACACGGCAACGGCGCGTACCCTGTAATACAGGTTTATAGCCATGACATACTGCTGCTTCCGGCACAATGCATTGAACTCATCTGCCGAAGCCCTCATTTTGTTCATTACCTCTTCTTCCGTCATGTCCTCACCTCCCACATGGCAGGCAGTCATCCTTCCAGACGCTGTTGTTCGGCTTTGACATCCTGGATGTAAAACCCTCCGGAGCAAATTCCAGACGCGACAGCCCTATATATTCCTTAAGGACTTTGACTGCCTGTTCAGCGGAATAGCATGTTGCCACGTAGTGCCCTGCCTCTGCCATATCGGACAGGAACTCCTTCTGCGTGCCCTGAAGCACTCCGCCGCCATACTTCATTTCAATGTACAGCCCATGGTAAATTCCCTTCGGGTACGGTAAACACAGATCCGATACCCCCGAACGCACTCCCATCTGTTTAAACTTGACCGCCTCCGCCTTGTTCCTGCTGCCGCCGTTGGGTATATGGTGCAGCCACCTAAGCTCCGGGTACATAATCGCGTTCCAGTCCGCCCATGCGATCACGTTTATCTGTTCGGTGTCCTCGCTTCTTAATGCATTTCTTAGATTCATTCTTTTAACCTCTCCTTCCTGTCTTTTAACTTATCCGGTGGGCGGCGCAGGCGCGCTGATATGTAAAACCGTCCGTTAAATACGTTATATCTGACCTCGAAGTCATACATTTTATAGCCTTGTGCCTCATACCACCTTTTAAGCTTGTCCTCCATGGGTTGACGCCCTGTAACCACCTCGTCAACGTCCTTCTGCTTGAATTTATAATGATTTTTGTCCACCTTGGGCTTTCTCAGGTTCTTACTTGACTTCCATGCCTTCTGATACTTGCCGCCATTCTGCCGCTTCTGCTTAGTGATGTAGTTAGCCATTCCGGAAAGACCATTCTCATCCTTCTCCAGACGGCGCACCTGATTACGCCCGCCCATGTGCCATGTGGCTTCGGCTACATCAAGCCCCATATCGCCATCCATTACGATATGATGGTGCCAGCGTCCCTTATCACTGCACTCCGTAACATATATGTACCGGAGATTAGGCTGTCCTCTCTTCTTTCGTATCCTGTTCAAGCGTTTTATGTAGTTGGTCATGTTTTTATATGCCTGCTTCGATGAATCCGGCATATTGGCATCTGTATATGTGAACGTAGCCCATATATCTTCATCGTCGAAATTCTCAATAATTAGCCGCCCGCACTCTTTACGGCTGTTCTTCTCATTGAGATTTCTCTGTGCCTGCCTGCGCTTGTCCTTCAATCCCTCTTTAGGTATCTCGCTCCTCTGGCTCGTGGAAAACTCAGGGTATATCTCAACCTCAAGCTGCTCTCCTGCCCTTATCTCCTTGGTGGCATATATGGATTTAACCTTACCCTCCTGAAGCATCCTCTGAAGGTTAGCCTCTTCAAGACTATGAAGCTGTCTGTCATACGCTGCCTCATAGTCATACTCTATGTACTTTTTACTTCTCCTCATTCTGTCTGCCACCCCTGTGATGATTTATGTATATTAACAATGTGGTTGACTTGTTAATATCAATTACAAGGACGGAAAAGTGATTTCCTGCCTTGATTTTATTGACTTTTGCGGTGACACATAATATAATGATTACGATGTATTGACCGCTGTTTTAGTGGTGCACCCGGCAAGCCGCCAGCTTATCCGGGTGCTTTTTCTTTTTTATCGTTTACGATACTGTCTTATCATGCAACCCCTTCAGCTCTTCCTGTTTCCTGTTAAAAGATGCCACAATATGTATCGCCTCAGCTATAGCCTGTGCCTTGCCCCTGTCCTTGATTTTTCCATTTATGCTATCCGTGTTGTATCCAATATCTCCGAAATCATCATGGGCTGATAATTCACAGCTCACACCATTTCTAGGTAATGCACAGAAGCCTCCGTTAACATGCCTTCCGAAAATCACAAGATAGCTGAGGCCATTTATTGCCACCGAAAATTCATTGATGCTCTCACTCGGATATACATTCTCAATTTCGTATTTCATAATTCAATCGCTCCTCCATTCATTAACACAATCTCCGTCGCGTATGTGATAAGCCTCTTAACCGCCGACCTGCGCGGCAGTCGGTAGTACGCGTCCGGGTACTTCGCCGCCGGAAGAACATTGCCGCACATGAGTGCTTCCAGTTCCTCCAGCGTGTTTATCTCTCCTGTCCAGCCCATCATTCCTCCTCAGTCCTTTGTATCCACCTTTCCAGCTTCCTTCTTTCTCTGTTTCACTTCCTCTACGTGCGTTAAGAATCGCACCGCAGCATTGTATAACTGCTGGTGGCGCTTCTCATACTCCTCTTCTGTGAGGATTGGACGATACACTCTCGATATACCGTCCTTGTGGTGATACACCTTAACTGTATATCCCGGAATCTGTTTTACCTCTGATTCGCTCATATTTTTGCTCATGTTCTACACCTCCCGTCTATCTTATGCGATATCGCCTGTACAAGTTGCGTGAATTATGTTCTGTACATCCCCAACACGTTAATTACTTTTTATGCCGACTTCTTCGGCTCCGGTGTTGCCACCGCACATGCCATCGCCAGCACTCCCTGTGTGTACACCGCAACCAGCTTACGTGACTCCGCCGGAAGCTTCGCCGCCTCATTCATAAGTTCATTGAATTTTTCCAGTTCATTTTCTGTATTTCTGTCTAATATGTTCTTTGACATACGCTTCACCTCTTTCTTTATTTAGATTTCTTGAATTTTTATTAAAAATATGTTAATATCTTGCTGTCACATAAGTGGCGGGGAAGGGAGCTGATTATATTGAAAAAACTTTTAACCTCGCTCCGCGTTATGATGAGTGCTGTTGTCATGCAATCAACAGTACAATAAGCGTTTGCTATGGGGCTTTCCATCAAACGAGTGCCTATCGTTAAAAAACGCGGTATCTAGTAGACGGAACGCACTACCAATGATTTCCGTCGATTTCTGTATCACACAGTCGCGAATGTGTGAGCGCCTCAGAGCCGGAGACTAGATACCTCATAACTAAACTAGGCTGGAACAGGTATTGAAGTGTAGTGCCTTCAATGCCTGTTTTATTTTTTTATAAAATAGACAAATGGGACATTTATCGCATTACATATTTTTATATACTCATTGACCTCAATCCGTCTCTTATCGTTCAGAATCAGATTAAGCACCGGAGCAGATATTTTGGTCTGCTCCGCGATAAAATTCTGCTTAATTCCGTTCTCTAAGATATATTTCTTAATCTCACTCCCTCTTACCACTTGAGCCACCCCTTATTTCTCTTTCCTCTTCTCCTTCAAATCCATAACCAACAGCGTAATCAGCACTACATCCGCCACAATTCTGGCAACACTTAAGAACGTCTCGAACATACTCCCACCTCCTCTCCATGATTTTTATATTGACAATGAGCACACATCGGCTTATCATTCCTAGTGGGGAGGTTTCCCTCCCCAATTGCTAGTTAAGGAAATCTATGATTGCCTTAATCAGCTCTAGGATGATGGTGATAAGCGCGAATACTTCGAAGGTGGCGCTTATCACCTTTTTTAATTTCTTCCTAAGCTTTTTATGATGTTTACTCATTGGTTTTGACCTCCTCTCTTGTTGGCTATGTCTACATCTTAATCCCCATTGCCAACTTTGTCAATAGTTTTTTGTTGCCTTTGCCAACTTTTTTTCTTGACTTTGAAATTCAAAGCGTTTATTATAAAAACGAAGGGAGGCGAAATTGATGAAGAAAAAAACATTAATACTAGATATCATCAGACTTATACTGAATATCGCGATAATTGTACTTCTCGCTATTGAATTAAAAGATTACAGTGAGGAGGAGGTGATTTAGAATTGAACGAAAGAATTAAACAATTAAGAAAAGAACTTGGACTCACTCTTGAAAAATTCGGTGAAAAAATAGGTGTAAGCCGTTCAGCTATGGGTAATATTGAAAATGGTGTTCGTGGTGTCACCGACCAGATGTTTAAATCAATCTGCCGTGAGTTTAATGTCCGTGAAGAGTGGCTACGGACTGGTGAAGGTGAGATGTTCGTCCAGATGAGTTATGATAGTGAAATTATCTCATTTATTCAATCTGTGCAAAAAGATGATAATTCTTTCAAGAAAAAATTTTTAAAAATGCTGGCATCTCTTGACGATGCTGATTGGTTTAAACTTGAAAATGCATTTAAACTATGCAATTAATGAAGGAGGTGTAATTATTGAACGAAAGAATTAAACAATTAAGAAAGGAGCTCGGACTCACACTTGATAAATTCGGTGAGAAAATCGGTGTAGGTAAAACCGCTATTTCTAAAATAGAAAACGGAGACCGAAGTGTCACCGACCAAATGTTTAAATCCATCTGCCGTGAGTTCAACGTCCGTGAGGAATGGCTGCGGAACGGTGAGGGTGAGATGTTCGTCCAGATGAACCGTGATGAACGTGTAGCCGATATCGTTAAAAAAGCTCTTGCTTCCGATGATGAATTTGTAATTAACACATTCACAGCCCTCGGACAGCTCACACCTGCTGAGTGGGATCTGGTCAAGAAATTTATTAATACCATTAAGGGAGATACCCCACCTGCTGCCAGCTCATCCGGTTCAGCCTCAGCCCCGGCTAAGAGTGATAAACCTGTGCTTAAAGCTGCTCACATGAACCCCGGAGCTACACAGGAGCAGATTGACGCGGATAATGCTATGATGGAGAGTGACGATTTTTAAACCAGGAGGATTTGACATGAGTAATTGTGCGCTTCTTACTAATGATGACACTTATACCATATTTGAATTTAATGGCCAGAAAATACGCTTTGTCACATCCAAGAAGCTTGAGAAGTATACGAAGATTATTGAATGGGATAACGGCTACCTTGTTGTCATGGCTAAGTATCAGGGCATTCCTGAGGTTGAAGAGTACATTGACTTAATTCCTATATTGGAAATGCTCTATTATGATGTCAATTCATTTCTCAGTCCAATTAAGGAGGTCAAGATAGATGGTGCAGCTTGATGTTAAAAACATAGCAGATAAAGCAGATATGATTGTGAACGGATACGCCTTCACAAAAGAAGGTGACTATATCCGCGTTCTCAATCTCAACTGCCTTAACCATGCCGCTGTCATTTATAATAATCAGGTCATAGAAACTAACATGGACGATATTGAAAAACAGATTGTCCTTGACTATTTCAACGCCAACAGAGAATTTATGGAGGTTGCAGATGCCTAAATATTATGAATTCAAGGTTTGCGGCTACTATCTGTATTACACTGCAAGCTGCATAATCGAAGCTATGCATGTCCATGCAAGCGACAGGCGGCTGACCGAAGCAGGCTCCGCAAAATTCTTTGTTATGAGCAATGGTGATACCACGGTCGAAAAACAAGGTCAGTTAAATGACCGTGAACTGAGAGAAATCCGGAAGTTCATCAAAAAGAATTACAAGGAAATGTACATTAAGTGGCAGCAATTAGCTGATACTGGCTTTTATGGCAAATAAGTGAGTGATTATATTGAACTACGAAGATTTATTAATAGAATATGATACCGAAGATATAGTTATAAAAGAAAAGCCGCTGCAATCAAGCAACGGCAGGATTTATAATAACCGGATTGCAATCCGGCACGATATGAGCGCAGTTGATAAGGTCTGCACGCTGGCTGAGGAACTCGGTCACTACTACACCACCACCGGAGACATACTCAATCAGGAGAACGTATCGAACCGCAAGCAGGAACACCGGGCAAGAATGTGGGCTTATGATAAACTGTTGCCTTTACAGTTTTTCATCTTCGCATTCAAACACGGATGTCATTCATCACATGAGGTTGCTGAGTTTTTGGAAGTATCGCAGGAATTTTTAGAAGAATGTATCAGAGCTTATTATAGTAAGTATGGTTCTTTTCTTGAATTTAATGGGTACCTATTCATGTTCCGTGATACCGGGCTTAACATATCTAAGAAGATTGTTTGATAGAGGATACTGCGGTATCCTCTTTTATTCTATACATAAAAAAAGCAGATGGCATGGTTACATCTGCTTTTTAGCATTATTAGTTCATATCTTCCGAAGCTTTAATTTTATCTTCTAAATCCATATCAATTTGAATACCAAGTAATTTGCTTTCCGGAGCATCATCATTAAGTTCCAAAATAATATTGTCTTTTATGATATTTTTATATTCTTCGGCATCCATCAAACTCTCAAATGACTCAAGTGCATCCTCATTTATGGAACAGATATATTGAAAACCTTTTTGCTTGCATGTTTCATACACTATTCTGAAAAGAGTTTCTCTTTGTCTTGGGTCCATATTAGCATACATTCTACTATCATGTGCTATAAATTTCATTTTACTTACTTGACAATTTAATATCAACCAGTCAAAGCAGAACATTCTTACTTCATTTACACCATCAGAAGAATCATCTTCAATTCGCGCTTCCAATGTATACCTGAGTAAATTTTCACCTGAATTATTTTTTATAACTAAGCCACTCTTTTTCTTTGGATAAAAGCGCTTAGCATACTCCCAATACATATTTCTAATACTTTCTAAATACTTACTCTGTTCATCAAGATACACATTTGCCGAAATATCCTGTTCAATCATTGCGGATTTTATACTCATCTTTGTATCTCTATACGTCTTCAGAATTCTTTGATACTCATGGATTCTATTCAGTTCATTTCGCAGCGAAGATAGCTGCCTAGTCATTGCTGCATATTCCTCCAAAGCTCCATGGGAATTTAGAAAATCAAGAAGCTCATCCATTCTCTGCCCCAGAATAGCAATTTTTTCATCAATTTCATGTAACTCCGCTTTATGTTTTGTCAGTTCCTTACGAAGCCGCGTATTTCTTGAAGATAATAATTCACAATGAAATTGGGTAACTTCCTCTAAATTTTTCTTTATCATTTCAGGAATTTCTATTTGTGCTGTCTCATATATTTTTAAAACCTTCTCAGCTTTTACATCTTCTGTTTCCTTTGCCGAAGCTTCTATATTCTTAATATATGTGCTCACAAGTATTCTTCTGTTTTCTAACTGTTTTTTCTCATAGCTCTTTTCATCTGCTTCCTTTTCTAACTCATGGTAATTGTTCGACACCTTAAAGGCACCAATCTCTTTACTTAATTCAGCGATTCGATATTCCAAATCGGCAACATCTAATTCAGCATCATTTTTTCCAAGATAGTACTGTCGAAAAACAGGGTCCTTTTTAATCGCCTTTTCTGTGTCCACTACCGCAACCTGTTTATCTCTGAGTTCTCTTTTAGCAACAATCAGGTCTTTATCAATCCCCAATAAATAACAATTGTTCAAAATTTTGCTATACTCGCCTTCCTTAGGTAAAAATGAATCGTATGTTGAGTAACATGAACGATATCTCCTAACAAATCGTGAAAATAATGTAGTCCATGTCATATCCTTTGGCGTTTCCTTTAAACCGAAACACAGTTCAAGCAATCTCTGTTGTACATCCTTTGGCTTAAGTGTCTCTCCACTGAAATCAATCTTATTCTGGTCATCTGTTGCTCTTTTACAATAGTACTCTTTATCATCAATTTTAAATTTAAGTGTAAATTCCCAATCAGGAATAACTTTTTCAAAAGAGCCAATCTTCCTAGAGCCTAGGCAAAAATGAATTAAATGCAGTGTGAGCGATTTGCCAACACCATTATATGTATTACCGTCATTCTCATTATGGGGTGCGACCTGCTTTCCAACAATAATATTAATTCCATCTCTGAACCTAACCGTCTGGAACGATTCCTTATTTGCGCTTAAACTAATCAACTTCATAGCATAACACCCCTTTCTCATCTTTTTTAATTGCTCCAATAATAAACAAATAGTCCAACGTCATAATATATTGGTCAAAAGAAAACTTAACCGGGTACTTCTTATTCGTATACGAATCTTTATAATATTCCCAAAGTTCATCTATCGTCATTGGCTCAGACAATTGTTGAAGAAGAAATCCGCCAAATCCAAAAAATGATTCATTTAATGATAATTGCTTTTTTGGTAATATCATTTTCCCCATCCTTTCCGCTTAGTATGTATGTCTTACTTTGGCTCTTCAAATATATCACAAGTTGAAAAATAATATGCCATCAAAACCCAAATAGCTCCAAATATTGAATTGGTTCTTTTAGGTGCTGCATTCTCAAGTATATAAACACACCTGCAATCCGCTGCATTCTCTTGAACATCATCAATAATATCACATGCTTGACCGTATAAGGCATTGAACTTCTTCTGTAAAATCTCTTTCAAGCCCGGATTCTCATTGAAATAATTATTTAAAAATCCTTCCTGATAGCTGCCAGTGATAAGTCTATTCTCTATCTCTTTGTTCAGATTATTAAAAATAATCTTTTCTGTAAAATCCGGTACTACCAACTTGTCTCCGGAAGCTTCCGGTAATTCGGCATTCATTAAATAATTTACAACCTCATTTAACGCATCATACTCTATTATTCCAATAGATACATCAAGAATACCCCCAACTATATCTTGCATATCCATTTCGTCTAACGAGTTAAATACTTTTTCCAAATCTTTTGCTGTAAATGTACATATATCTATATTGGCATATAATGGATTTCTCTTTAATTCAAGTATTTTTTCGTGAATAGGTGCAGGCAATCCTTCATACTTATCATTTACAACAAAATTATACTGTTTTATTTCGCATTTATCATTCCAATATTCATATAAACCCATAAAATCTGTCTCTAGTTTATTTACCGCATCATAAACTGTCTTTTCTTTGCCAATGTCTTCCGGTGCATAAACTTGATAATAAGTTCCTGTATCGCTTACATATCCATCATTTTTCTTATCGCCAATACTTCCATGAGCCTTTACAGGTTGAAAATCTGCATTCGCTTTTGTCATAATTGAAACAAAAAAATCCTCAAATATTTGACCCTTATACATTAAAATTCTATTCTTAAAAACAGTTCTTACAAAATATATTTCCCCTTTTGTCAACACTCTTCCCCTCTTCCGTTATTATATTATAGCACATTTGTTCACTCTTTCATTGCTTTTAATACAAATTTTTACAAATTTTTATTTTAACCTTTTTAACATAATTTTGAATAGTTGACTCATTATAACATATTTGATATATTTTATTCAAGGAGGAATTTAAAATGTCCAACTACACAGAAATAATAGACCAACTCATACAACTCCGCAAATCTCAGGGCCTCACTCAGAAAGACCTAGCCGCTGCTGCCAATCTTGCACAGCCGGCCATTGCACGGCTTGAGAGCAAATCAGCGGTACCGCAGCTTGATACCTTCGTGAAGGTAGCCGGAGCACTCGGCTATACCATAGAACTTGTACACCAATAACTAGGGAGTGATTATATGCTATTACTTGAGAATTTAATAATGTATCTCCGAAAATCCCGCTCCGATGACATCAGCATGTCTGTTGAAGATGTTCTCGCCAAGCATGAAGGAATCATTCAGGAATACTGTGAGCGTGAGTTCGGGGCCCGACTTCCGGAGAACAGAATCTTCCGTGAGGTTGTTTCCGGTGAGACCATTGCTGACCGTCCTGTTATGAAGGAGATAATGAAGCTGCTTGAGACAGGTACAGTTAAGGGTGTGCTGGTTGTAGAACCACAACGTCTAAGCCGTGGAGACCTTGAGGACTGTGGACGAATTATCAATACATTCCGTTACACCGGCACGCTTGTTATCACCCCTCAGAAAACCTATGATCTCACAAATGAATATGACCGCAAGTTCTTTGAGATGGAACTGACCCGAGGTAACGATTATCTGGAATATACTAAAAGGATTCTAAGCAGAGGACGTGAAGCCTCTGTTAAACAAGGTAACTTTATTGGTTCAATCGCTCCTTATGGCTATAAGAAGATTGTTGTCGGCTCCGGTAAAGACAAGTATCACAGCCTTGAAATAAATCCCGAAGAAGCCGACGCTGTACGTCTTATGTACGCTCTATTTATAAATGAAGGTTACGGTTTTGCCAAAATAGCCCATCGGCTTGATGAGCTTGGCTTCAAACCACGCAGTTCTGAGAACTGGCAACCTGCTGCCATTAAAGATATGCTTGAAAATCCAGTATACATCGGTAAAATTCGGTGGAACTGGAGAAAAACCCAGAAGCGAATGGCAAATGGTGAAGTTGTCAAGGTTAGACCTAAAACAAAAGACCCTTCCGAATGGATTCTTGTTGACGGAAAACACCCTGCAATCATATCCGAAGAACTATACAATGCAGCTCTAGAGCGCAGAGGTAAGAATCCTTGTGTCCGTAAATCCCTGGAGCTTACAAATCCATATGCCGGACTTCTCTTCTGCGGCACCTGCGGCAGGGCTATGTCACAAAAGCGATTTATAAATCGCCGTACCCATACCCAGTCGGTATGTGACAGCATGTTATGTAACAATCAAGCCAACTGTCACACTAAATCAGTTAAATACAGTGCCTTTGAGCAACGTGTGATTGAACTTCTCGAAGATGCCGTAGCTGATTTTGAGATTAAACTTAAAGATAATAATACAAATGTCATAGAACTTCATAGGGGTATTATTCAGAAACACATGCGTGAACTTGAAAGATTACATGAAAAAGACATGCGCCAGAAGGACGCTTACGAAGATGGAATATACACTAAAGAGGAATATATAAAGCGAAACGCTCTCATACAGGAGCAGATTGCCAAAACCACCTCCGCCCTTGAAGAAGCGAAAACTTCAGCCCCAAAGGCTATTGACTACGCGGAGAAAATCAAGCGTTTTAATGACTGCATAAATGCACTCAAAGACCCTGATGTATCGGCACCTGAAAAGAATACGCTGCTTAAGAATTGTGTGAAAAGAATAGATTATTATAATGAGGGCGAATCAAAGCCGGGTGTTGGCAGGTACGTGGAGAATGTATTTGAATTAAATATGCTTCTCAATATGTAAAGACTTATTTTGAAGTAGTCTTTACTATATCCAACATCAATGTACCGATGAATTGGCGCATCTTGAGATAGTCGGTGCCATGGTTCACCAGCTCACACGCGACCTCACACCTGAGGAGATAGAGAAATCAGGTTTTGCACCATACTATGTCGACCATACGCTTGGTGTCTGGCCGCAGGCAGCTGGCGGAATCCCCTTCAATGCATGTGAATTTCAGGTAAAGGGTGACCCTATAACAGATCTTATGGAGGATTTAGCTGCCGAGCAAAAAGCAAGAAGCGTATATGATAACCTGTTGAGACTGATAAGTGAACCGGACATTGTTGAGCCGCTGCGCTTTTTGAGAGCGAGGGAGATTGTTCACTTCCAGCGCTTCGGTGAGGCGCTCAATATCACGCGGGAGGGACTTGACGCAAAGAACTTCTATGCATTCAATCCCTCGATAGATACATGAAATAGAATAATGCAATATTCAAGATATCAGGGTCAAAAGGTCAGAAGTCCGATGCAAGCCTGCCTGCGTGAGGATTTTTGACATTGTGACCCGCCAAAAACAAGGAACCACCTCTTTGCGGATAAGATATTACGGCTACATCATAACTGATGTGTAATAAACTTCTGCAAAGCGGTGGTTTCTTATATGCTGTTCATGTAAAAATCAACTGCTTCTATGTAAATTTTCACACTAAATTACTCATATTTTCTGCCGCAAATCGCACTAAACTACACAAATCCTTTTTTTCTACCTCCACAGCTCCCGCTATTTAATTATTTCCTAATTTAATTATTTCCTAATTTAATTATTTCCTAATTTAATTATTTTCTGTTCAATTATTTCTTATTCAGGAAATCATACTGCGACATATAAAGCTTGTAATACATTCCGTCCTTATTTTTCATAAGCTCGTCGTGGCTTCCCATCTCGACAATCTCGCCGTGGTCGACATACATAATACATGACGAATTTTTGATTGTTGAGAGACGATGGGCGATAATGAAGGAGGTTCTTCCCTTTAACAGCTCGTTAAGTCCCTTCTGCAGAAGTATCTCCGTCTCAGTGTCGATACTTGAGGTTGCCTCATCAAGTATGAGAATCTTAGGGTCTGCCAAAACAGCGCGCGCAAATGAGATAAGCTGCCTCTGCCCTGCCGACAGACGGCTTCCGCGCTCATTAACCTCGGTGTAGTAGCCATTCTCCAGCCCCATGATAAAGTCGTGGGCGCACACGGTCTTAGCCGCCTTTATGACATCCTCATCGCCCGCCTCCATATTGCCGTAGCGGATATTGTCCATGATCGTTCCCGCGAATATGAAGCTGTCCTGCATCATCACACCCATCTGGGTTCTGAGGGATTTGATTGTCACCCTGCTGATATCTATTCCATCGATAAGCACCTGCCCTGAGGTGAGATTGTAAAAACGGCTTATGAGATTGACTATGGTTGTCTTACCGGCGCCCG
>OBAM01000318.1_pt1 | contig 49081 bp, 76 predicted proteins | sample 1517751 | NCBI WGS metagenome assembly OBAM01 (sample SAMN04571703, study PRJEB22368) | human gut metagenome | biome: human gut; material: stool | host: Homo sapiens | place: Luxembourg | collected 2012-10-18
CGTCAGCGAACCGATGAATTTGAGCAGGGTTTGCCACGTCGCGCCGTCCGTGCCCGGCTCTTTTATGCCCGCTGTCGTATCTGGCCCGTTCTCCTTCAAACAGACATAGAAAACGTTTTTGTGTAAAACCATACAGTTAATGTTGTATTGCAAGTTGTTTTTATAGGTGTACTGGCCACCAGACTGCGCCCACAAGCAGAAGGCAGAAAGCATGTATAGAATGCCGTTAAAGTCTGCTCTTTGCGGTGGGATACCGCCCATTTCAGGTTTTACCTGTGTTATGGCCGGAAAGCCGTTGATAAGACTTGCAAGTCCGGACGCTTCGTTGTTGCTGTCCGGGATGATGTTTTTAGCGCCTTGGTCTGCGAATGCCCGCGCAAAGTTATACAACGGTTCGTTGACGCTCATAGTTATCGCCCCTTTTTATTCAGAAAGTGGCAACCATCTTACAAAACTAGCACCGCTAACGCTCCATGACGCCCCTTTAGGGACTGGAAAAGAGATAGAGCAAGCACCTTGGCCGTATTTACTACGGCCTGCCGTATGCATGACTTGTAGGCCGTTGACGTACGCCGTTATAGATGTGTTATCATAACTTTTTGAAGTTATAAAGCCATCTGTAGCGGCCACGCCGCTGCTGCCTACAGTTGAATAAGCTCCCATGCTGACCGGCTTCGGTTTGGGTATCTCCCCTATAGACGTGTCTATAGCGTCCTGCACTTCGTCCATCGTCAGCGAACCGATGAATTTGAGCAGGGTTTGCCACGTCGCGCCGTCCGTGCCCTTTTTAAAATCTAGTGACGCAATCTAATGTTTCACGTGAAACATTCAATCTGATATGGTTTCTTCATCGTCCGGAACGAATATTCCGCCGTCGGGCATAAATACGCCACAGTTAAACGGCTGTAATCCGCTGCCGTCAAAACCGAATACGTTCGATGTATCTATCATTACCAAATCCCAGCCGACGCCAGCACCTACGCACAGCGGGCCACCAACCTTGAATATAGCTAGGTCTTCATCTGACAGATACGACTTGAAAAGAAATCTGACGTGCATTGGGTACGAATTGTAATACATCCCATCTTCGGTTTGCTTTTCGACCAGGACATTTAAAACCGTAACACTGTAGTCAGGAAACAGCTGATTTATCATGTAATTCAGTGTATACAAGCTGGCGTCTGTGATGTTCGCCAGTGCTTTATAATAAAGCAGCTTCCTATATCCTTCATCATCAAGTGTTATTTTCGTGCTGGTTGACTGGTCATATATAGTACGGTCCATGCCTATGATAGCGCCCCATATGTCCAGCCCTACGCCCTGCGCCGTCGCAATGTTAAATACGTTGTCGTAAAAGGTCCAGATATCCGGCGTGGGGTCAATGTTTTCCCGGAAGTCGGCTAGTATCTGGTAAATGGTAGGACTTGCAGAATACTGCGAAAGCAGATACGGCTGCTTTTCCTCGCGTATGTTATCGCAGGCCCTTACGTCTTCATTGCCTCGAAAATCCATGTTCTGACCCCCTAAGCGTCCAGCGTAACGACGGTTATGTTATCCTCGGACAAAACCGGGATTTCATCCGCAGGGATTTCAATACTATCTACACGGCTGCCGCCGACAGGATATTGAAGCTCCACGCCCACAAAATCATTTACACCCGTCTGGATTACGCTTTTATAAAAGCGGCTGGCGTACAAAACTTGTGCCATCTTGACGCGGCTATAGTCGATAGTCTCGCCGTTGAAGTTGGCCAGCACGGCCTTTTTTATCAAGCTTTCATAATCTGTAGGCAGGGATAACGTTTTCCTGATAGTAACGTATATACCCATGTTGATAGTTTCGGGTATCTGGTAGTAGTACGTATTCTCGGCCTGCGTCGTTGGGTCGATAACATCGACTTTAGTGTTGCCGTTCGTTCCGCAGCCGCCGTCTATCTTTTGATGTATAGCGTTACCGATGTCTTCCGGCTCGCCGCCATATACGCTAATATACAGGCTATGCGGCGATAAAGATACTCCCATTTTGGTGATGAAGTTATCGCCCCGGTTTTCGACTACCTCACAGGCAACAACGCCGTCAAGGTCGCTGACCACTCCTTGTACTGCCGCCGCTGTGCCATGCGCGTTTTTCGATACGCTTTCTGCGCGGCGCTGCTCAAATTCGGCCTGCGTCTCGTTGTTTCTGCCGGTAACGCCAGAAGCGTCATTTGTTACACTGTCCCAGCCCGGTACGGCAGTAATGATTTTTGTAAGAGTGTTCGGGCCTACTTCGATAGGTCCATACTGCGTGCAGCGGAAAACCGCCGTAGCTGTGCCGTTCTCGTCAATCGTGGTGACTGTGGTGTTTAGAAACGTGTACCCGTTCACGTCCTGCACCAGCGCGCCATAGGGTATTATAGTGCCATAAGCACCTTTAATGTTCCCGGTGACGTAAGTCGGTTGGGCGATGTGACGTGTCAGAAAGTAAATGTTTGCCAGTGCGTCCTGAAAAACGCCTGCCGCCGTTTTGGGGTTTAGCTGGTTGGCCAGCGTGAGCAGTGCGCTGTCTTTCTGGTTTATCAGAATTGCCTGACCGTCGATAAGCTGCCCCGCCGGGGTTTCGGTCTCGGTGTTAAGCAGCGGCTTTGTCGGGTCAACGGCAAAAGCTTTCTGCCATTGCTCAACCAGCCGCGCCCGAATAGTCGCCGTGTCTTCTACTACGATACCGGTATCCGGGTTAAATGTTATTGCCATTTTCGCAGCTCCTTTCTTTAAATCTGTATAGTGACATTCTTACTGTTAAGCGTCGTTATCTGCACTTCACCGCCATCTATGCGACCCTCGTTGTCGTAGTCTATGGCAACTTCTACATCCGTCACGCCGTATATTTCGCTGACAATATCTTTTATCCGGCTTCTAAGTACCGACGCCGATACAGAAGACTTTTTGCCAAGCGTGATGTCAAAGTACGGAATGCCGCGCGTCATATCAAGTGGCGCGTCTTCGTAGAACAGGCGGCAGGCGTTAGCGGCATTTTGAGCGACGGCATAGTCACCCGACGTAGTGGCGATGTTCCCGGCGTTGTCGACAGCAACATCCCATGCGTTATTGAGGTACAGCGTATAAGCGATAGGGTCGGTATTCACGTAAGGGTTGAGCACTTCCTCATACTTGCCGCTGACAATAATTGGTTCGGTTACTACTGGCGGCACTGGCTCCGGTCTTGGCGGCTCCAATACTTCAATCTCAAGCGTGTACGTGTTTTCGTTGTCGATTGAACTTTGAATACCCTCGAAGCGGAAGGGGCCCAACACGGCAGGGGCTAGCTGCTCGAACGTAAAATCAAGCGTTATTTCCTCGTTCATAACATCACCGCCTAGCTGCTTTTACAAAATTTGATAAAGTCTTCCGGCGGGTTGGTGATATAGTATTCTCGGCCGTTTTTGGTTTTAATATAGTAATGGTCGAGCTTTAACTTTTTCCCCGCCTTTTCCGGGTTATCGTGATAATAGGTTTCTTTCAGCTCGAATACATCAATGCCCCCGTCGGCTGTGATATACGCTTTCAGCTCCTCGACATACTCCAGCAGCTCCGGTTTAATCATTGCTGTTCACCGCCTCAAAAAAACGATTAAACTGCGCCGGACTAAATGCGTCAATTCTCATGTTTTCCATATCCAGCGTGATATAGTCGCCAACTCTGATATGCGTTCTTTCCAGCTCTAGGCCGCAGTTCTCGAAGTGGTCAAGGTAAAGCTCTGGACCGATAAAAAACAGCTCGTCACGTTCAAACGCCTGCTGCACCCATTCCGGGCAATAGTACCCATCGGAGTTTTTCAAATCCCCGTCGAATTGATACGCCTTGAACTTCTTGACCAAGCGATATAGTTTCTCCATTTTCTGCACTCTCCCTAAATTGTTGTGGTTGTTTCGAGGTATTTAATAAGCAGCGTGTTAAGTATAGTCTGGTTATATTCCGCGCCTTCCGGTATGTTGATTTTCACATAGAAAAGTGTGTTGATGTCTCCTACCTGCGGAATAGTGATAGCTTCACGCCACATTATATTGTCTGGTGACAACGTTACCCAATCCGGATTAGTACCCGCCACGCTAATAGCTATCTCGTAGGCATGTTCTCCGTTTGGGCAGCGCAGGGCATACGCTACCGGGTCTCCAAGTGCGCCCTTTTCCCCTGCATACTTTAGCGGATTCGCCGTTGACAGCAATGCGCCGTCTGTGGCTCCGGCGGTGACTGTCCCGCCGTAAAGTCCTAGTTGTGCCATTTTTATCTAACCTCTCTTTCTGCGATGTTGGCGGCCCGAACTGGCGGCACCGCTTCCAAGTCGTGAAAATTTTTCACGGTTTCATTGATTTATGTTGTTTTGTTTGCTATAATAAATACGGTACTACAAGAACTTCTTATCTCGACGACACGGGGCGAAAGAACTGTGTTTGCTTTGTGGCTTGCCACAGCTGGAAGGCGCCTGATTCGTCAGGCGCTTTTCTGTTTTTATTGTTTACATTATATCACATATCTGCTATAATGGAGTTGCAATCAAAATACATCACCTTTCTGAAATCAGTGACGCGATTTAGAAAACAAGAGGGCGGCCGCAAGGCTGCTTTTTTGTTGCCATTTTTCTGACATCGAGGTATAATATATATGAGCGTAAGCTCTCTTCTACCTACACCTTTTCAATATATTTTATTCCATCCTGACCCTAAAACAAAAAGACTGCCAACGTTCGGCAGTCTTTTTGTTTTGTCATTTTGCAGTCGCAATGCCAGCAGCGGCACCCAGCATAAAAGCCACGGCCATGAAGAACACTAAATTCATAATCATGCCATTCGCTTTCAGAAGGTTAAAAAACTCTTTCATAGTATCAGCTCCTTTGCGTGTTGGTTTAGATAATTATACCACACGCAGCAGGATTACTTTTTCCGCATGGCCGATTCAAATATTTCTATCTGATACCAGATAAAGCAGCATTGCGCCGCAAAGATTAGTAACTGTGCTTCGTATTTTTCCAAGCTATCATAACGGACTATAACCGTTGTTAAAAATATCTGACTAACCAGCACCAACAAAAACGAAACTGGTATCATTTTTATCACCTCACAACTTCTACGTTGACCGCTGACGGGTTTTTATCGCAGGGGTGTTATAAGTTTACCCTTGTCAAAAGTTAAACGGCTTAAAACTCAAAAATGAATCTTCGCAACTTCTTCTTTAACTCCATTAGTAACGATGTAATAATCTGGCAGCTTCTTTTTCGCTGTCAAACCGTATGCCGTCTACCTCGGTAACTCTATTGCCATATTTCAGCACAGGTACAGCCCCGGGTAAATTCGCCGGCGCCGTTACGCTGTCCGAACGTATTTTACTTACAAGGTGTGCTGGTAGTTCATTCCACGTCGTCATTTATTACTACCGCCGATAACATAATTTCTAGAGCTTTCTTCTCTCGCCTTAACCGGGCATTTTTACCGCCGAGCTGACTATTTTTCCGGCGCAAATGTTTGATTTCAGTCAGTATCTGCATAAGTACTGGTTTCAATACCGGTATATACTGATCGCCTGGTTCTTTTTCGATTAACGCCATCATAATTTTTATATTTATTGGTTTCACTATTTCCAACTCCTTATATTTGTCGGTCTCTCGGCTTCTGCTGCTATACCTTGCATAACATATAGTGTATTAGGTAGAGCTATTCCATTGCCCCACATCTTGTACTCTGCGCTGTCCGTATGCAATTTGTTATACCAGGTAAGTATTTGTGCTTTTGTGTAGTCTTTAACGGCTTTGTTGTTGATTTTTGCGTAAGCATTACGTACTTCAAGCCAAAATTTATATTCTTCATCCGTGAAGTTTTCTTTTTTATCGGGGTGTCCCCATGTATCGGGAAATCCTTGTAGGCGTGCACATTCTGTAGGTGTTAAGCGGCGTACTATATAATGCACAGGCACCGCCATGGGTTTTTCTTTGCCGACAACGAACATATCTGTATAGGCATCTTGTCCGCTATAGCTACCAGGGTGACTGTTTGCCATGAGCGGACCAGTCGCTTTTTGATATGGGCATGGTTCTACAATAAGCTTTCCTTCTCCAACTTGTTGCTGTTGAACCCATTTATAGTCTGTTGCACAAAGACTCCCGACAACTTTTTGATAACATACAGCCGGCCGGTCTATAGTATTCAGTGTGTAGCACTCATTTTCTCGCCAGCCTTTGCCGTTACAGCCTGCCGTATCTGCTCGATCTATGCCGTTACCTTGCAGACAGTAAACAACACCTGGTACATTATTGCCGCCTGTACCGCATCTTGCGGTTAAGGTAGGCGTTTTTTCTATGTATTCGCTCGGAGTACGTAACCTGGCTTCTCCTATGTCATAACAACGTACTGCAGGTTCGACGACCAAACACGTGTAATCTGTAACATGATTTTCATGGTCTCCTGTTATAGTCGGTACAGTTTCACCGTCACCATTTCCCCTTGTGTCATAAACAAGAGTTTTTTTATTAATAATGCAAGGCACATTTCCGTGCGCTTCTGCTCTTAAAGTAGGACTTTTACCGTCAGTACGGACGCAAATTCGTTGTCCGCCTTGATCGTCTAAAACTAACTTGCTTTCTCCCGCTCGATCATCTGTTCCAACGCAGTTTTGAGCATCGGCGGCAATTCCTTGCCACGGCGTTCTGCCCGCCTCAAAATACCCTCGCACGCCCTCGCGCTCAAATAATATTTTTCCGGCGCATTCGCCTCTAAAATCTGCGACAAGGTAGATTCTACGGCGACGCTGGGGGACTCCCCAATATTGCGCATCAAAAACTCGGTATGCAATGCTCCATCCGTCTCCACTGATACAATCTGCATATGCCCAGCCAGCTTGTGGAACCGCAGGCATAACGGCGTTCGGTTCCGTGATTTTAATAAATTCTTCAAGCACAAGCCGGAAATCTTCTCCCCGATTACTGCTAAATGCTCCTGGTACATTTTCCCAAACAGCGAATCTTGGATAAATTCCATTTGTTTTAACCCTCATTTCTTTTATTATTCGGATTGCCTCCATAAACAGCCCGCTTCGTGTTGTTTCTTCATCGCCGACAGCCGTATGTTTTAAACCAGCACGTTTACCCGCTACTGACATGTCTTGACATGGGCTTCCGAAAGTTATGATATCCACTGGCTCTATCTCTGCACCTTTGATCCTGCTTACATCACCCAAGTGCTTCATATTTGGAAAACGGCTTTTAGTAACAGCTATTGGATATGGTTCAACTTCCGATGCATAAACAGGCTCTATTCCGCACAAGCTTGCTGCTAAAGGAAATCCTCCACTGCCATCAAATAAGCTCATTAGTTTCATGTTGATCCTCGCTACTTATGCTAACGCATTCCTTGTCCTGCAATCTTCTAAAGTTATTAAATATCTCCCGTGCCTTCACGGCCCGTGTATCATCTGACCACATCAAGCAGTTCGGGCAAATATGCACCTTAAAACGTCGGCCTCTGGTTACGAGACTCCCCGCCGTTGTATCCTTTTTAAATTTTAGCATTTCAGCACTCCTTTGTTAAACTTTACGACTACTGCAAGATAGTTGCCGCGCTCAAGCGATACGTCATTTGTTATCCATTTAATTCTTGCCATTTATATCACTTCTGCTTTCTCAAATACTCTCTTACCATGCAAATATTGCGGTTAAGCTGTTCGGCTGAAAACAATCTGCGGTTGTCAATCAGCTGGCTGGCTTTGGTTATGTTTTTCAGCGCCTTTTACATTTCGGCCCTTACTAAACTTACCGCCTGTTTTTCAACCTCATCTGCTATTTTATGGTTATATCTTGCGTCTAGATAGTCATAGGCTTCCTTTAAAATTTCTTTGTACCATTTTATTTGTTTCTCACTGCCTGTTACCATGTGCTCACTCCCTTCTTTTGAGGTGTTTCCCTTACCTCTTGACTATATTATATACCCCCCTCTGTATATTGTCAACAGTTTTTCTAAATTATTTCAAAAAAATACAGGGCAGACGCCCTGTATCTGGTTTTATTATGTCGGTGGGAGCACGAAGCCTTTTTGCAGTTCGAATGTTATAGTGCCGGTGATAGGCGACGAATCGGTAACAGTAAATGGGTAGCCTAGCAGTAACACCTCGTACCCCGAGGCGCTGGCGTCGAAGTAATATTCTCCCGGTTCTAAAGTTAAGCCCGATAACGTTAGAATGCCGCTGCTGTCTGTAATACCCAGTTGCATAAGCATTTGGTGATTACCGTCACGCAGATATACATAAGCATTGGCGATGCCTGCGCCGGTTTCCTTGTCCTTAACAATGAAATCAATCGAGGGGGTATCAACGGTTTCTGAATCGCGATTTCTATCTCGTCATTAATAGGCGCTTCACTCAAAACCGTATACGAAACTCTGTTCATCATATAGCCTGCTGCGCCGGCTTGAAACCAGTAGCCGCCGGGCGACAGCGTAAAATCTGCAAACATTATTACCCCCGAGTTGTCTGTAAAACCGAGGTTCGCTATAAAGGCGTTGAATTCGTCGTACAAGCTTACCATAGCGTTTGCTACAGGTTGCTTTGTATCATAGTCGATAACGGTTATCACCAAACTTGCCGGGCCACTTCCCCCAGATGTATAAACTAACAATCGTCTATTTAACATAGTTATCCCCATTTCTGAATGTTTATTGCCACTTTAGCTACTACCCACTTCCCGTAGTTGGCTTTGAAGTATTCATACAATGACGGCGGCGACTTGAAGGCGTATTGAGCTATTTTCCCGTCATCACTAGCCACAACGTTTTCGTTTATGGAAAAACCAGCACCCGGAATTTCGCAGGTCAGCGTAAACCTACGCTTGCTAACAGCCGGGTCGATATCCATAAACTTGAGCAAGAAATTGTTATATTTGTTGGTTTGAAGCGTTTTGAGGTTTGCTTTTGCCTGTGGGAAATTCTGAACAGTCATACCTTCCCAGCCAACGAAGTCGCCAGTTTGGCCATAAGTCCAGCCGTAATTACTTCCCCCCCACAAGCCGACGAATAACGTTTCTTCTCCCTGTGGTTGGAGTTGCGACATTGCTATATTAACCCAGCCGTATTCACCGGGCGCTATGTTGACGCTCCCTGTGTAATCCGCATAGCCAAAAGCAGTAACAGTATACGGTATGTCTGTATTTGTCGGGACTTCGTAGAATATGGCCAAGCCTTTGTTGTCCGAGGTTTTTGTAACAGTTTCGCCGTTATAGCTTATTGTTATCTTGGCACCGGGAAGACTGCTGCCGCCCGGCTGGTCTATGTCGAATTCTAATGTTGTGGGCGGGCCACTACCCCCCCGCCTCCGTTGAATAAAAGACGTCTGTTAAACATGGTTTCGTTGCTCCTTCTGTCAGGTTAATTAGTCCAGATTTTTATATCTACCCACTTGTTTATGTTAGCGTCCAAGTAGTAAAATAGTTCTCCGTTATCGCTAAGCAAAATGTAGTATTGAGTTTTGCCGTAACTGTAACGATTTAGAACCAAAGTGTATTCAATATTATTGATTTTTAACAACAAAGAAGTTATGACGTTACTGGAATCGCCTTCCAGCTCCAGCATAAATGTGTTTATTAATATAAGTCCTAAAGACTCATCCACCATTAGTTGGGCGTAGCAAGACTTTATAGGATAGCCAGCATAATTGCTAGGGGTAATAGCGCCCTTCGTACCGTTAGTGGTAAAATAACCGCGCCATAAAGTTCCGCTAGCGTCTCCAAAGCTTCCGACTAATAGACTATAAGTCCCGTCGCCAGACGTGTCCCCCCCCACATCTGCTAACAAGCGTCGATTGAACATTGCTAAATTCCTTCTTTCGTCAATAATCAGTATAGTATGGTGACTTCTCGTTGATTGTTGGCGACCAGCTTATAACCAAGCGCATATTGTTACTTGCAGTTAGCATATCTAAAAAACCGTTTTCGGCGTAGTACCAATCTTTATAATTTGAGGTATTATACGTTTCATATAACCAGCCTTCACCGTTGTTGTATTCTTCTTCTACGCCTTTCAGGTTATACGTTTTCCCGGGAGTAACACCAACATAAGAAAAATCATATATGTTCCCGGAGCTTATCCAGTACATTTCAAGCATTACAACGTTTACACCCTTTGGGATAGTCGCGCTGCCTACGCCTGACGCAATAGTAACACTGCCGGTCGGAGTGCCCGTGTCCCCCCCGAATCTACTAATAGCCTTCTATTAAACACATTATACACCCCTTATATTTTGTAAAATGAAAATAGCAATGGAACAGTTCGGCCAACGTTTGACTTGAGATAATTGGAAAATTCCGCAGCATTGGTTGTGTAAGTAGCTTGAAGGCCCGTTGACGCCATATTATTCATTGAAAAATTGAATGGCTCGTCACTTAATTCGGGGAAGACTACTTTTATCGCTGTATTAATGCCTTTAATAGATTTATGTATATATAAATTAATAGCAAAACTTAAGATAAACGCTATAGTATATGTTGTGGTGTTGTCGCCTTGCATTGGCAGGTTTTGGTAAGGAACCAACTTTCCGAAATTGTCATTGATAGAAAATCCATAATAAAAGCCGCTTTGTGCTATAGTTAGTTGAAGTGGCAAGAAATCACTGCTACCCCCCCGGATGTGCTGACGAATAATCGACGATTAAACACGGTATCACTCCTTTCGGAGACATGTTGTCCCCATGAAAATCACGGCTGCGGCATTGCGTCGCTTATCTCGCAGGGTACAGTATTGCCGACGTTGGCCCTGAAAAATTCATAAAGCTGCTCAGTTAAATCCGGGTCCCCACCAAACTCATAAACTGCCATGTCGTCAAAAAAATCAACGTATGATAGTGTTACATCCGGCAACGGTTCCCCGGCAGTTGTTGCAAAGCTGACTATCAAATCAGTGGGGAAGCCGGACCCGTCCCACATGATATACATAGTAATGTACGTTCTCCCGGTCATATACAGGACTTTCACGGTTGCAGTTTTGCCTGAAATGGTGCGAGGGTTAGGAGTTATGGCTCCGTATGTCCCCCCTCTGTTCCGTCGCTGTAGCCGTAGAAGCCGCCGATGTTACCGACAGTAAGGGTGCCGCCTGTTGCGGCTTTGGCAGCGCCATATATCAGCAGTCTTCTCTTATTCATCGTCGCGCCGCTCCACGTATTCGCTCGGCCTGTCACATGTGCCTTTGACATTGCAGCAGCCGCAAATAAAGCCGCCCTCTGGACCGTAATACTTGCAGACGTGGCACCAGCCGACGTATTTAATTCTAAACATCTTCACCACTCCCAGTTGTCAATTATCGCTTTACAACTCAAAAACGGCCATTATCTTTAAATATCTCCCGAAATTAAAGGTATTCGGCAGATTGCTTTACTTTTTAAAGGTTTCTGTTTCCAGCAGATAAGCGATACCGTAAATAACCGCAGCCGCAGCTGTTATAAAAAATATGTCCATCATGTACCCATTATACCAAAAACAGCCCATTTTTACCATTTCATCTACATAGATAATTTTGAGGTATTTATGCGTAATTTCCTGGACTTTTATCCGCAAATTATGCACACAGCTTAAACAGGGCCGCCAGAGGTTCCCGAACCTGTATCTACGCCAGTGTGTCGGTGCGTACCGAATTCGATACCGGCGATAGAAGCGCCCGTTGTTACATCAAGACGCTGCTGTGCTTTGATATTGCCCTGTACGGTCAAGTTGCCCGTAATGGTAGTATTACTATCTATCAGGGTGTTAGCCGTGCTCACAGTGACTTGTGACGGTCCTGTGATGTTGATATTTCCGTCTGGAAGAACTTGAATATAACAGCTTGGCGTTTTGTTCAGGAAGCCGCCGACGTAAAAGCCATCAGAGATATCGAACATCCGGAATGTACCCGGCTGCACCGGTTCGGTGATACCTACATCGACGTTAGAAACATCCTGCTTGGCGAATACCGCGAGGCCGATATCTCCAACAACCGGGTCGCAAACCACTGCCGCCGCGCCGCCCTGAATGCGCAGATATGGCAGGCTGTACATCTGCGCTGGCTGTATGACGTTGTTCTCTGCGTCCATAGAACAAGTTAAGGGCAAGACGTCAACTCGCCCTGTGGGGGCAACTCCGCCCGCCTCAACGGCCTTTACAATAACCGGGAGTGCCGTGTAAAGGTTGCCGCCCATAAACGACCGAATAAAGTAATCCAGCTGGTTATATTCCGAATTCCCGGAATACGGCGTCCGGGTCGATTGTACAGCGGTCGGGTTACGCTGCTGCTTAACTGGCGTAGTTGGCATGTCTCCTCACCTCTCTAGCTATACTGATTGTTCTGCACAAATACGGCTGAAAAAGTGCTGTTCCATGCCGCTGTAGCGCTGGTATAGGCTTCGAGATTGTGCGTAACCTTCGTTACCTTCCATATCCCTGACGCCTTGGGCACCTCGCTGCGCACGTCTATCAGGCCGCCGATGTCGATGTTGTTATCAAAGATAGACGACCACTCTAAGCCGTCCTGCGTGAAAGACGGGTAGCCGCGGCCGCCAGTTTCGGCAGAGATAACAACGGCGTTGCCCGTCTTGTTCGCCCCGCTCGGAATGGTTGTAACTGTGCCGTTTTCTATGAACACTTCGCAATCAATCATTCTGGCCAGCTTGTATATCTTCTGAATGGGACTGCCGTTTATCGTGGTATTCGATATCTGGCCAGATACGCCTTGATTCTGATAAACATATTCAGCTTCTGTGGCGAACTGTTGGAACAGTGATGTAACGTCTGCCCGGCCCTTTATTCCTGTCGGTTTAGAAGGCAGCAGGGCGGCGTAAATTCCGCTGGCCGCACTGACGCGAAACTTGACATCAGGCGTGCCTGTGTAGTCCGCCCATGCAAGTGTAAACTCGCCTTCAAAGCATTTGACCATATTCCCGCCGTTGGGACCGACTTCGACTAGAATTAAATTCTTCTGTGATTGCTGTGGCATAAAGCCTAAAGTAGTGGCGCTGGCCATCACGTCCGGCGGCAAGCCTGCTATCCACAAGTCAAGCGTCGTTTTGTCGTCGCCGCCCGGCTTAACAATCGTCGCCCCGGTGGCCAGTCCCTCAATGGTGATAGTGTTGTTACCGCCCGCAAACGTCCCCTGTCGAAGTGTGATAGTCGTCCTGATTGATTTTTGAGTAAAGCTGCCCATTTATGCAATCTCACTTTCTGGAATGTAAACCAGCTTGTAGCGTGTACCTATCTTTTCCAGCTCAATCTGACTGCCGTGTCCGTCTGCGTCGACAAACATCAGATTGCCGCTGAAATTTACTTTTGGCTGTTGTATAATCCATTGACTACTCATGCAGATAGCGCCACGGCAGACTATATCAGTACCGACGTCGATATCAGCAAACAGCCAGCCATAACGCCAGTATAGCCGTATTTGACAAATCTGGCCGCCAAGAGTAACGCTGAACTTCTGGTCAGGTATGGCAGAAAGCGGAATAACCTTGTATCTGCTGTTATCAGGATTAGAATTAAGCGCCATATCTTCACCGCCTTACCATGATTTTACAATAGCCCCAATGTCATAAAGCGTACTTGTTAGCTCGTCGTTACCTTCTTCGGTGTTCTTGCTGCCCGTGTTCTGCGTCGACGTGTCACTAGGATTTTCTGCGTCGCTGGTAGTAATCGCACCGCCCCCGGAGCTTACCACAACATCAGAGTAGCTGCTTTCAACCTCGCGGACTTCAATTAAAGCAAGGTCTACGATAAGCTGGCTCGTAGCGCCGTTTTCCTCAAATTTATACTCATAACTCAACAAGTTCAGGTTTTTGTATTCGCGCAGCGGCGTGACGATTGAAAACGTCTCTGTGCTGGTCCGCAACGCTTCCAGCGTGTCCAGTACCTTCTGCAAGTCGGCAGGGCTTTTGCTGGACTTGGCCAGCGTAACCGTGCCTTCAAAGGGCATTATTGTCTTGTTGTAGGCGACAAAATAGCCCTTTTCTACGGGGTCATAGGTAACATTGCTGTCGCCTTTAAGCCGCCAGCCAAGAAAAGACGAAAAGTCAGTTAAGGTAGTACCGCGGGTATCCGCAAGCAGCCAGTTTGACCATTCGTTTTTTAGAAAGTCAAGTATCTTAACTGTCATTTAGTCGTTCCCCCTTGTCCCGGTGGCAGTGCCCCAATACAGGCCGCTGCTTTTGTTGATGCCTTTGCCCATGTCGGCGGCTATGCCGTCTGCATTAGTCGCTTGGGTAAAGATATCAATTTTGCCGATTTCAAGCGTCTTGTTGCCGCCAGCTCCGGCCCCTGTCAGCTGCGGCGTGATAGGTGTGAAGAACTGCTCATAGCGGCCGCCCAGAAACTCTTTGATACCGTCCAGCGAGGGCAGGTTGTCAATAATCTTTTTCAGCGTGTTCCATGCGTTTTCAAGCGGCGTAATAAAGTAGTCGTTGATAAAACCGCCTATAGCTTTAAACGCCTGCGCTGCCGCCACACCAAGCCCGGCCACAAGCACAAGCACGGAATGCAGTATCATCCACAGGCCTTTTAGTATGGCCTTTAAGACTTCCCACGCTATTTGCGCAGCAGTCTTTAAAAAGTCCCATGCGCCCTCAATGGCCGCCATTACTTCCTCGCCCGTGCCTAGCGTCTTCCACAGGCTTTCGAACTGGCTCTTACCGCCCTTGGCGTAGACATATAAGTCCTCTAGTATCAGGATAAGCCCGACAATGGCGGCGATAATCCACGTTATAGGGTTCGTCATTATGGCGATAAACAAGCTCCACAGGGACGGCAGGACTAAGGCGGTAACGACCAGCGCTATACCGGCCAGCGCAATCTCAAGCGCAAGGCTGTGTTTTTGCATAAAGACAAATGCCGACGTCATCGCTTTAGCCGCTTCCGTCAGAACTGGCGCGAACATCCGCATAACAGGTAGAAAAGTCATATTCAGGCTTCTTGTCAGTCTGTCCATAGCGTCATTATAGTTGGCGGCGATAACGGTATCTTCTTTTTGAAATACGCCCAGTTCTCGTTCGTACCTGATAAGGTCCTGCATACCTTTTTTGCCCATCTGTAGCAGGCCTATCGTGCCTTCATCCAGCTGCAAGCGTTTCAGCATACCGCTGGAAGTCGCCTTGTCCATGCCTTCAACGGCTCCGGCGACGTCGGTCAATACGTCGAACACGTCGCGGGCTTTCCCGCTGGCGTCACGGGTAGCAACGCCCATGCTTTCAAAAAAGGGCAGCAGTCTGCTTTTTCCGGTTACTGCAATTCTTTGCAGTTCGGCGCCTAGTCGTTCGGCCGTGCCATAGAACGCCTGAACGCTACCACCAGCAAGTTTAGACGCCACGGCCCATGATTGCAGTTTAGGAACGTCTGCGCCTATGCGGTCAGCGATCTTGCCAAGTTCATCAGCGACGGCCGTCAGGTTTTTAACCTCTGACATTATGAAGCCGACAGAAGCAAGCGCGCCAAACTTTGCCAGCGCGCCCGCCTTTATCTGTTCGGCAAAGCTGCTAACTTTGCTTTCAGCCTGCTTTAGTCCTTTATCTAGGTCAGTATTATCCATTTTGACGGCTATCAGCAATGAATCAATTATATTAGCCATACTATACCGCCTTTACTTCAATTCTTGGACTTGGCTTTTTTCTCCATGTCCTTGTACATCAGGTTCTCGTTAATGTTGTTGATATAGATTATCTCGCACATGTCCAGCAGGTCCTCATAGCTGTAGTAGGTTTCAAGCTCTTTGAGGGTCGCAAAGCGCTGTGATATAACCAGCGCGGTCATGTTAGATACGTTTACGTATTTTTTGAGAAAACTATATCGGCCGGCCTGCTCGTCGTATTCGTCGGGGACTGGCCGGCGGCTAGAAAAAAATCAAAATTTAATTTAAACGCTTCAACGCGCAGCTTCCACAGTACCCGGAAGTCTTCAATAAATCCGTCTACCAGTTCGGGTGTGCAGGGTGTTTTGACGCCGCTTGTCGGCACATAGGAGCAGCAGGCAAGCAAATCATCAAGAACTTTTTCAGCGTCGTCTACGTCAAGCTTTCCAAGTGATGTAATAATACTGCCAAAATCTAAGTCTTCTAGTTTTAATTCGGTGATAGGTTTCCCGTCGGGGACGTTGATAGAAGTAGCAAAGCCGCCGTGAAGCAAGAGGGATAATGCCCGCATAAGCCAGCGCTCTTGCTTCTTGGCGGAAAACTGTGTAATCTCAAATTGAAGGTCGCGCCCCTGTCTTTCATCTCTCACCATAACAGTAATTGTTTTTCTCATTTTTCTTCTCCCTTATAGCTCCATTAGATACATTTTTCAAAGTCAAACGCGAACGTTACAGGGTCTAACACCTGTTTCAAGTCCGGCAGTCTCTTTGCCGTGGTCAGATAGCCATTGACATAGGTGTATGTCTTGGGCATAGACTTGATGTTGATAATCAAACTGACTTCGAAGGGTGTCATTTGATTTTCAGAAGCCGCAATCAGCGCTTGAAAATATGGCAGTGACGGGCTAGACGGTTCGATAGTGATATGCACCGTCTTTTTAGACGGAGTATAACCAGCGCTCAACTTGCCATCGACGCCCATTCTGGTGACGGCCAGTGTTTCCTCGTCTTGGTTGATTGCTTGGTCGGTAGCGAATCCCTCAACAGCAAAGCCGACGGGGAAAAGGTCATTAATAATCATAACCGCCGTAGCGTTAGCAGATGTGATGTTGCTGCTCATAGTCTAGTTTCCCCCTTTATACTACCGCTGTAAGCGGGAATTCAATTTTATTGACGCTGCCGCCGTAGGTGTACCATACAGAAATGTTTGGCGTTCCTCTGGTTGCCCTTACTTCTGGCGCCGGGTCAGTTACCCTAATGACAAAACCATTAGTGTACAGCTCGGTGCTGATGTCCTCGCCTGCTTCTTGGTACAGCTGCGCTTTTTGCGCTTCGGACAGGCTAACACCGGGGTCGATTACGCCATTTGTGAGCGCTCTGTTAATCGGGTCTGTCAGCCATGCTTTAATCATGGTATAGCCACGGTCTACATATGGCAGGCGTTGAGTTTGCTGCATACCGTTCAGGCAGGCAGTCTGCATAACGTTTTGCAGCCAAATCATATTGATGTAAACATCAACGAAGCCATAGCTGCCGCCACTCATAGCGCCATTATAGAAGATATTGAACTGCTCACTTCTGGACGCATAGCGGCCGTAGAAGTTGACTTTGTTGTCCAGCAGGCTTGCCTGTGTCTGGTCATCGGTGCAAGTCGGAGCAAGTCCGCTCTGTGTCTTGAACGCCCAAGAGATAGCACCCTGTTCACGGTTCCAGTCGATAGAAGCCGCGCAGCTCATAACGAACACAGATACCTCGCCGTTATCGTAGGTGTTAATAGTGCCCTCATAGTCGTTGAACGCCAGCTGGCCGGGCAGAGACTCTTCACCGCCGGCTACTTGGCCAGCGTCCATGCTGTATGCGCAATACAGGAACTTGTTCAAGTTGCTGTTACTCCACGCTGCCAGCTCTAAAGCTTCTTCTGTGCTCGCTTGGTATACAGTAGTGAAGCTTACCCAGTTTTCAGACTGTTTGACAGCTGCGCTCATAGTTTGGGTAGGTGTCATTGCCGCCGTACCTTGACTTACCACAGCGCCAACAGCGGCGGTCAAGCCCAACGCAGTAGCTACGTCGGTTCCCAAAGCTTCTACATCGGTCCCGTCGGTCGCATAGGTCACGCTGGAATCATTGCCCGTAGTATTGGAGACAATGCGATAATTTTTCTGATCGGTGTTGAAAGTGACTGTTGTCCCGGTTACTTTTGCCTGAATCAAAGCCGCGATATCGCTTTGAGTTTTAGCACTGGAAAAGTCCAGTCCGGTTACGGTTATCGGCGTACCGTCTACAGAGATAGTAAATCCGCCCTCTGTGATTTTTTGCAGGTCGGTTACTCCCAGTGCTTGGCTGCCTATTAAGGCGCCTGCGATAGCTTCATCCGCACGGCGGAAGAAATAAAGCGTGTTAGGTTTCTTGCTGCTGTTCGTGAAGCCTAAGAAGTAAATAACCGCAAGACGATACTCGTCGCTGTCATAGCCGAAGTATTCGCCTACTGCCTGCTGGCCAGTAAAGCCCATAAGCAGCGGATACGGCATGATAGCGTTTTTAGTAAGCAGAACGCCAGCAAGTTCTAACTCTGTGGAACCAGAAGAAATAACGCGCGGCGTGATGTTTACAAGTCTACTTGCAGGAATAGCCATTTATTAGATACCCCCTTTAATTAGTTTGTTGGCGGGTGATGTACGTCAACGTTTTCCAATCTAGTCACACTTGCCCGCTCGAAGTATTCGACTTCGATAGAATATGTTGACCACATAGACAAGTGCAGTTTGACTTGGAAGCGGTTGATAAACTGATTAGTGTCGTCTACGTAAGGCAGATACACCATGTTTTCAGCGTACAAAAGGCCAATGTCATAGTTGTTATGAAAAAAATCGGCCGCATAGGCGCTACGGCTCAAGGTTTCTAGTCCTTCGGCCCTGCTCCGTGAACGGTCGATATCGGTATCGCAAAAATCAACAGTTACAACGTATTCCCGTAAAGTGGCCGTGATAACGTTACCTTCCGGGGTAACTTGGCTTTCACCTGTGTTTGTCCCTATACGGCGCGTCTGGCTCAAGTAAAACAATGTGTGCTCCCGTTCATCGCCGGGTAGCGCCATGTTGTTCTGGTTACCCTCAAACACGCGCTGCGGGTCAAGCGTCGGCCGCATGTACTTTAACAGAAACTCGGTAACTGCGACGTTTATTTTTTTTTCTACATCAGATACAGGCATTTAGTTTCCCTCGCCTTCGTCGGGTTCTTCCGGGTCAGGCTCTGGCTCCGGCGCTGGCCGTGTTTGTAGTACCGGCGGCGTCACAAGTTGGGTGATTTCAAAATTCGCCCACCCTGCATGTGCTGACCAGTCTTCAAGCACTTTGGAGATGTGCCAGTAGGTCCCATCTTCGCGCTGGATGATATCACCTGTCCTACATAGCGGCACCCGCGATATACCGTCTACGGGCAACAGTTGACTACTGTCAACAAACATCTGCTCTGTATGCGGCATATCGGGCACGTTTTCGCTATGATCAAGGGAGTTTTCAGCGTTCGGCTGAATTTGCGCTGCTATCGTAATCGGCTCTTTATAGTACGGCGTCACTCTCCCATACGCCACAGCCTGCCCGTCAGACTGATAAAGAGTAACTGTCTCGTCCGGGTGTACCGACGTTATTGAACCTCTCACTATAGCATGTAAATTCATCCCTAACATCTGCTATTCTCCTTTTTATTTTTCGTTGGCAATCTGCCAGCTAACAGCATTAATCATTGTTGATGTGTCAATAAGTGCCCGTTCCGGGTTACTTACCCCTAAAGACTTCCCGTTCTTCATCTTCCGGCGTTTAGCCGCTATCGTAGCAGGCTTGTTAAGCCGGGGCTCTCCCGGCGGCCAGTTGCGAATAGTCATTTGCAAATCGGTACGCGCCGACGGTCCAAGTGCCCGCAAGGCTCGGACAAATATGTCCTGTTCGATGATGTGCCCCTTGAAAATTCTTTCAAGGAAGCCCAGCCAGTCCTTACTTTTTTCCTCGACGGTCTTTTGCATAAAAGGCCGTTCAGGGACGCCGCCAAGGCCCACATTTTGAATGTAAGCGATGTACGCTACACTTTTCCCGTCCGGGTACGTTGACCCCTCTGGAAAGCCTATTTCCAGCTGCGGGTTTTGCTTTGCCAGCTGGCCGACAACTCTTTTAAAGTTGCCCAGCAGTTCCCCGCTGCCGCCGCCCGCCTTTAGCTCAACATGAAAGCCCATTGTACCAACGGCCCCCGCTGATATATTTTTGCATAAGCTGCCAAAGAAGGAAGCCGCATTGCGTCTGCGTGTACCAGTTTGGTTTCGCCAGCACGGCATACGAAACGGACACTTTGCCTTCCGTCGCACTTGCCACGTTGCCTACTGCCAGCGGGCCGCGCATTTGCAATTCGGATAAATGACAGGTCATCAGTTCAAGGAGCTTTGCCCGCTCGTCGTAGTCTTGGACTGCGGAGGCGGGACCATTGTTGATTAAATAAGTGGCGGTGTTGAAATTGTTTTCAATTTGCGCATCCGGCAAATTGATGAACGGATACTTTGCTTTAAAGTCTTCGAGGTCGAACTCAACAATGTTGTCTTCTCTAGACATAGTTAGTCCCCCCTATTCTACCGGGGTAACTGAACCTTCTCTGCCCTCTGGCCCTGCCATTTTGGCGGCAGGCTCAAAGCCATTTCTAAGCGCTTTGCGCTCGTCTGTTTCTGCTTCGACGCTATACTTGTCGTCTTTAGTAGCGCAGAACAGTAAATGTTCTTTGATTAGCCAAAATTCCGGATAGTTTTTGCAGAACCATTCCCAAGCTGCACGGGGGACGTTAGGAGTTACGCCATAAGCGCCGACAGGGTTAATGCCCTTTTCCTTGCCCCGTAAGTGGGTATTGTTCCCGTTAAGGATAATGCGTTCAATAGTGCCTTTAGAAGTTGGGATAGTAAGTTCCAAATCCTGCGGATAGTTAAGACATAAGGTCACAGTATCAGAGGTATCAATTACAGCGCGGTTAGCGCTATTGATAGACGCTGCTTTGACCTTTTTAGCTTCCGCTGCTTTGGCTGCTTCTTCCGCCTGCTTTTCGGCTTCTTTGAGCGCCGCTTCATACGGTGTAGGCTCTGCTGCTTCTTCCGTGGCTTTCACAGCTTCGGCGGCGACCTCTGCCGCCGCTTCTGCTGCTAAGGTTTCTTGTGTTTCGGTAGCTACCTCTGCTGCTTTAGCAGTTTCGGTTTTCTTCTTCGTCAATCTCGCCATTTTTCTTTTCTCCCTTACCCTAGATTATACACCAGTCATTGTAGCAACGGCAAACGGTCTGTATAAAATGCAGCCGTAGGAAGTGCCGACAAATTTCTGCTTGAAGCTAGAAGTTTCAGGCACTAAGCGCATAGCACGCATTTTTTCGGAAAAACCGAATTCGCCAGTAGGCTCGCCGTTAATGCTGCGGCAGATGAGCAGCACAGTGCTGCTGGTGGAGTTTTCCAGTTCCGGCAGTTGGGCAAATTTGATGTTCGGGGTATAGCGTTTAATCATGTCCATAACGGATACATTATAGTCAGTTGCTTTACCCAGCTCAACAGCAGAAGAAGGAGAGGTTACGAGAATCAAATCGCTGTCGTTGCGGATGTGGCCCAAAGAATTTTTAGCCAAGTTCTGGAACAACAACAGATAGTCTGCGTAAATTTCTTTAGTAGTTTTGAGCTTCCAAGTGTTGCCGCCTTCACCAGTTCCCGGAGTGATAGCAGCCGGACGGTTAGGCTCGTTCAGCAGGCCGTAGATTTCCATATTTTCGACGCCCAGCAAATTGTATTTGTTTTGAGCGATGTCGATAGTGGTAGCTGCGGCGCGTTGTTTCCGTGCTGCTAATTGCAAACGTGCTTTAGCTGCATAGTCTAATTCGCGATCACCGTAGCGAATGTTAGTTTGGAATACATATTGTTGACGGACCGGATAGGTCGGGTTGACGTCAGCCATTCCAGCATTGCCGTAGTCGGTGTAAGCTTCTACAGCTCCGGTGATTTCGTCGACCTCAAAACGTGCATAAGATGTAGTCCAGTCGCCTTTTTTAACCTCTGCGAAAATCTCGCGGGAATTACGCGGTCCGGTCAGAATCTCAATAACACGCGGGTCAAGATAAGATGTAAATTCTACAGGTACACCGCTGTTCGGGTCGGTTACCATTGCGGCGTCGTAGGCCAAACGCTCAATGTCGGCGTCGTTAGCCATAATGCCACGAATTTTATAATGGTCATCAAATACAAAACCTTTTTCGCGCATAAGTGCTACTTGTTGGTCAATGTTCATTGGCATTTTTACTGTTCCCCTTTCTTTTTGTTCTTACGGTCCAAATTAAGAACCGCTCGGAGTGCTGGCAGGAACAACAGCCCCACGCCAATTTGAAATAATAATTACGTCATTAGCAGCACCGGCTTGAATTACTTCAAAGTCAGTTTCTACGGCACCTTCAACGGTTGCTTGCGCAGCTCCGGTTTTGATAGTACCGTCTGCTAAAACAGCAAATACTTTCTGGCCGACAGTTGCGGCGGTAGTGGTAACAGCAAAGAAATCGCCTTTTACCTCTACAGATACAGGATAACCGACAGGAACGGTGTTAGAAGCTTCTACATCAATTCCCAGCGGGTTGGTGATTTCGCGCACTGCAAAGCCCAGAGGGCGCCCAGTGCCGGTAGGTTTAACGCAGCCTTCTTTATCTGCGTCAGCCCATACGAAGCCGCCGATGTTGCAGGCAGCGCTAGCAACATAGCCTTTGGCGGTAGATACGATAGGGTTAATAGCTGCATATGCGCCCGGAATACCAATACCGGGGTAAGTGTTTACAGTTTGTTGAAACGCCATTTTTTTACGCTCCTTTCTTATCGAACGCTGATTTTATTCAGGCCTTGCAGATAGTCCGGTACGGAGACTGCGGAATCCATAGCAACGCGGCCAGCGCCCCATTTTTCAGTTTGTTTGCTTCTGCGCAGTGCGTCAACCATGCCTTTATAGGCGGTAGGCGAATACTCAGAAACATTGAAGCCTTCTGCTTTGAGTGCAGCAGCATAGATATCATCTGCGCTATCATAAGCCAGCGGGTCGACTTTGCGGCCTAAGAATGCTTGACAGGTTTCAGCGGCAGCATTGCGTTCGCGGAAACTTGCTTCAATTTTTTTACGCTCTGCTGCCAAAATGCTTGGCAGTGCGTCTTCGGCCAAATACTTTTCTTCGCCCTCGCGTTCGTGGTCGCGGTCGATACGTTTCGGGTCAGCTTTTTCGCGTTTCTCGCCGTATTTAACGCCCATTTCAAACGCTGCTTTGAAAGCAGGGTCTTTCATTTTTTCAGAAAGTTCGTCGTCTTCACCCAAGGCTTTTTTCATGCCTTCGCTTTCATGTTCTTTATCCAGCTTTTCGCGTTCGCCGGGTTTCTTTTCCAGTTCTTCACCATATTTGACACCTTCTGCAAAGGTCATTTTGCCTTCGGCGTCTTTGGCGGCTGGTTTGGTTACAGCTTCGGCGGCTTCGTCCTCTGCTTTGGTGCCTTTCAAGCTAAGCAGGAAAGCGCGGATTTTGTCTTTAGCGGCAGCTTCCAAGCCGGGGAAAAGCTTGTCAGTGATTTCGTCAACGGTTGCATTTTCGTCGATATCAACACCAACATCGCGGGGAGAATATCCGCCCTCAACTTGAGCTTCTACTACTTGAATTGCTTTGAGTAAGTTGCCCAATTCGGTCTCACTCTTTTCAATTCCTAAGTCAGCGTCAGCTGCAAGAACAGAGTGCAAAGCTTTTGCGCGGCGTTGTTTAAAGCGCTGCACTGGCTCGGTAATTCTAAATTTTGCCATTTCTTTTAACTCTCCTTTCGGGGTATTGTTTATAGCTAGCCCAGCGGGCATACTATCGGCAACAGCCACGTCGGAACCAGCTCGGCCACGTGGCACAAGGGCAACGTGGTTACCCTTGATATCTCTCATTATAAAGTCATACGCTACGCCGTCAACCTCGCCCGGTGTGAAGTCAGGCGTATAACGGTAGCTGCATGAAAGCTCTTTAAACTCTCCACGCTCGATTTTTCCAATCGCGTCAGCGTCCTGAACTGATATTGTGTTGCGCAGATACGGCGCGTCAAACGTGGTATCGGTCCCGGTAGCTCCTACTCGGTGCTCTTTCTGCGGCTCGTCTGCGCTGTCGAAGTGGTGTTCAAGCAGCAGCGGCAGGCCGTTGAAAGTCTCGGCCGCTTTGGCCAGCTCGTCCGGGTCACGGTAGCCGTAGTATATCCCCGTGGGGTTAAGTCCCAGTTCGGCGGCTCCGGGTATCTCCCGGCCATAATAAGGATTGATACAGGCTTTGGATATCGGGCAGGCTGATACGTGCAGATATCCGTTATCATCTATCCTTCGCGCTGACGGGGCGGCGTCGAAGGTCAAATTGTTATCTTTTTCCACTTTATCACCTCTTAACTTGCATGAATAATTTTGAGGTATTTATGCGCAATTTCCTGGACTTTTACCAGCAAACTATGCACACAGTTTAAACGGTGTAAATCCTATCCCCGGGGGGGTGGGTCTACCCCAAATCTACATTTGCTTTCTGCTACAGTACGTGTAAATTCAATACTTTTCTCCCTTATTATAGCAGAAAAGTGTATATTCAAAGTCCTGTAGTACGTATTTACTAGGTTTCGAGCAGTTCGCTGATGTTTGGTCTGTAAGTGCAGCGGCAGTAGGGAAGCTCGCCCGGTTTCACTTTTTTGCCTACCTCATAGTCAAACAATCCCTCGTCCAAGTCGAATTCTTTGCCGTCCATCTCCTCATGTGATTTACGGCTCGTTTTCTCGCCCGGAATATGTACCCATGTGCCAGTTTTTATACCCAGCTCCCGGGATTGGGCAAGTTCTAGCTCCTGCGTGGCCTTGTTCGTCTGGTCCATTGCAATCAGCTGCGCCTTACGCTCTGTAACACCTTCAATGTCTAGCAGCGTTTGATAAAGGCTTGCCATATCCCGGCCACGTTTGGCGCTTTCATGCACGCTTTTGATGATTTTATCGAAAAATGACGGAGCAATAGTCCTAATAAGGTTTACATTCCGTTCGGCAGCTTCTTCTAGTATGCGTTCATAAGCTGGTGTTACCGTGAATTTAATCGCCACGCCTACCCTTTTTAGTTCCGCCATTAAAGCCGCCCTGTTGGTTTTATCAATCTTGTTGATAAAGCGTACAGCCGCCCGTTCTGCCCGCTCCCGATTGAAGTCCATAATGTACTGGTGGAATTTCCGCCGCAGTACCGCCAGAAGCTCGTCAAGGTTTACCTCTTGCCCCTCAATGGTGATATCATACGCCAGCTGGTCGCCCTTGAGAAATTTCTTGTAGTTCTTCAAGACATAGGGGATAGCTGTTTTCATCATGGGGCGGATAATGCGGCGTATCTCGCGGGCATAGCTTTGCTGTATGCCTGCATTAAAAACGTGTGGCGGCAGGAAGGTCTGCCCTCGTCTTGTCCTTCTGCGTCTGGCCATTTACTCACCCCTGACTGCTATTCTCTGGCGGCGTGACGTTTTTTAACAGCTCTATCATCTCGCTATAGTCTGCGCTTGGTTCTTCTGTATCTTCTACATCAAAGTTATCCATAAAATGGTTGTAAGGGCTGTTATCGCGCGTTTTGAGTTCCTCGCGTACTTCCTCTGGTGCCAATGCTCCCATTGCTATATAGAGGTTATCAGTTTCGGCTTGAGTGCGTCGAAGTGTAGCCATTACTTCCTCACTCTTTTCAGAGAGTGGGTTAAATTCGACGCTGATACTTTCATCAATTTCGCCGTATTCAATGAGTTGCAGTATCTTTACCAACCGTTCAAGCGGCTTTCTAAGCTGCCTTTCCTGCTGGCTGCTGATGTGCTTGTAATGGTTTTCAAGGTCGCTTTCTCCAGTAGCGTTCATACCCTGCGGCGCAATGCCCCACAATTTAGTTGCTGGCTCCTGAAACATTGCCGCCACAAACTCCATCGCCTGCGATACGATTTCACGCACACCCGATAAAGCTGTAATTTTTACATCTACTTCTTCTTCTTCCTTGTCGATAAGGAGTACGCCGTCATTGTTCCTGTTTTTGGCAAAATGATTTAAACGGCGGTCTATAGACGCCCAATCAGCACCGGAAAGAATTTGTGCGTTGAGGTTAGTTTTGAATATGGTCAAACTGAATTTAGTAAGCAGGCGTGCTTCTGCTTCCCGGCACTCGGTAAAGTGAGAAACTACGTCTAACACGGTTTGCGCAAGTGGAATACCGAAAAAGTTATAAGCAGGTTTAAGCAGCGTAGGCAGCTCGTTTTGCGAAAAGTATAATACCCTGCTGCGGTGAATAGGTACGCCCATGACAAACCATGTCTGCGGATTGTAGTAATTCTGGCTCATTGGGTTAGTAGAATCATATTCCCCCGGCGAGATATTGAAGGCTTCCAGCAGGCGCAGGCCTTTGATTTTCTTTCCTAGAAGGCCATCGGCGGTAAGCGGTATCGCGTTTACTAAGTCGTCTGGTTTTTCCCCTTCGTAGTCCATTCCTACAAGGCAGCCGCCCATATAGCCATTGTTGCAGATAGCTTTATAAAACATATCTTTGACATTCAGACGGTTTAACTCTGATTCAAGAAATTTAATCTTCTCCCGGCTTTCTTCTTTTTCCGTGGTAAGCTTCCAGCCTTTTTCAGTCATTTCAGAGGCTATCATTTCTACGCCTGTCCTGATAAGTGGGTTTTGCGTCAGCGCTGTTAAATAGCCATAGCCTAGAAACTGCGGATAAACGTTATCACCCAACACCCGCATGGTGTGGAGTATCAAGCTGTGGCAGGCGCTTATAGCTTCATCGTTGGCGGCCTGTGCCTTTGCGTCCGGTGCACCCATTGTTTCCGGAATGCCGAACATGGTCTGTACGTCTTCCAGTCGCGGTTCAATAAAGGTGTTATTGTTATTACCGCTATTAATGACGTTCAGCGCCTTTCTGTGCGTCTCATTTACAGACGTGGGACTAATTACTCTGCTTCGGTTTAAAAGCTCCGTACTGCGGATATTAAGCGGTTTAAACTGCTTCTTTTTCACTTTGTTTACCCCCTGTTTATGAAATTCGCAAAGCGCCCTTGTTTTGGCATAAATAGTTTACAGCGTCTATAGTATGGTCATTGCCGTCAGGATACGTTGCTATAAAGTTCCCGTTTTTGTCTTTTTTCAGATCATAGTTAGCAAACTCACGGGCAGCATTCGGGCAGCGGTTAGGGTCTATGACTATCCGCAGCAGCTCCTTGCTTAAATAGTCATATCCGGCCTCACGGCTTCCGGGTCCCTTTTTGGCCGGCCTCACATTTATACCATAACTTCTAAGCGTGTGAACGCTTCGGGGCTCTACATCTGATATTATAAGCTCATTTCCCGGATTTTCTTCTCTTATATGGTCTGCAAGCGTCCACAGTGGACATTGTACTTGATAGTATTCGTTGTATATGTATAACGTTCGCCGCGCAACGTCTAGGTTGCCTGTCATGTACGCCAGCGGGTCATTAGCAAAACCAAAGTCAAGGCCGCGTTTGATATTGCCAAAGCTCTTTATTTCTTCGTCCGTTATCTCACGCAGGACCAAGTTATTAAATACCTCGCCGCCAGTCCCGGTAACGTCGCCTAAAAACACATGCCGCCACCTGCGGGGTGAGAATTTACGCAGCGTTTCCGCTTCCGTTACTATCATCGGCCCTACCCATTCAGCCGGGCCATACAGGTAGTTACTCTTGTGTACTATCTTTTCAGGGGTCTTTTTCTGCGTCTCGACGTTTACCCAGCTGCTTAATGACTGCGGCGGGTTGTAGGTATAGAACACCCAGAATTTATCTCCGCCACGCATGAACGACAAACGGGCATTGTCTACTTCTTCCATGCCGTCATATTCTGCCAGTTCTTCAAACCATAGCACGGAATAGTAACCATTGGATACCTTAATCGACTTCAAGGTGTTGCTGTCGCTAAGTCCGAAAAAATTAATCTTCTGGCCAGTGGGCTTATAAATGATTTCAAGCGGCGACAGTCTGGCGATGAAAAATTCAGTAAGTCCCAGCTTTTCTATAGCCCACAGCATTTGCTCATAAACAGTTTTTCGGAGCGTGTTATCTCTTTTCCGGATAACAGCTACATGCGCCGCAGGGTTATTTATGAGCAGCAGTATGGCCACTATGGCGGTAAACGACGACTTGAAACTGCCACGGCCGCCGCATAGCCAGTAATATGTATATGAGTGCTGCATTACTGCGTGGTACAAGCCATAAAACGCAGGACCTATACAGTCAGTCAGCTTTATCTGTTTAAGCCTTGTCTCCGGTGTCTGGTTCTGATAATTCATCTTCTCCCGTCACTCCCATTTGTTCCGCCAGTTCCGCAGCTCTGCGCTCCATTTCTTCATCGCTCATGGTCGGCTGGATAGGTACACTCTCTGCCGCCGGAAGCGCCCCCGGAATATCAACGACTATCTGCGGCGTGATATTGACGTTCACAGCCTTTTCATTAAACAGCTTATGATATCTGGCCATTCCTTCCGTGCCTGCTCTGTGCAGGCTAAGGCGCTGCACGGTCTTACCTATTAAAACGTATTCTTTATCTGGCCCTTGTCCTCTGGCGGCATAGTTTAGTGTCTCGATAGTCTCGACAAGCTCGCCGCGCATTTGTCTGGTCAGATTTAACAAGGTCTCGTTTGCGTCGGCGATTTCTTCCGTTTCGATTTTTTCCCGAAGTTCATTAAGATACGTCTGTACCCACGGGCGCCGCAGTATCATATACGCCCGTTTTGCCGCGTATGTGTCGCCATAGCCTGCCGCCAGCGCGCTTTTTTTCGCATTGAAGGTCTTCATGTACTCACGGCAGAATTTCTTTTCTTGGTCAGACGCTACGCGCACGTACCCCGGTCTGATTTTGGTTACCGTCGCTATATCCTCTTTAGGCGAGCCACCTTTTTTTGTATTCTCTTGAGAGACACGAACGCGCCCCCTATGCTGTTTTTCTATCTTTTCTTGCTGCTCCTCATATTTTTCCCAGAAGTTGTTTTCTTCTTCCGGAGTCGAAGCGTCAAGGTTTACTTTTTCCAGCTCGGCCGCTATGGCTTCCGGCGTTATCTGCTGCGTTTCTTTTTTCTTTCTCAACATCTTCACCCCACTTTATTGTTTCACGTGAAACATCTGTCTATTTAGTCCATTATAACACAAGAGTAGATATTATGAATATTCTAACTATACATGTTATAATGTTGTTATATAACTTTTAAAAGGCGGTGTTTGTAATGAGTTGGCTTTTGTATGTGTGCCTTGACCTGATTTTTACCGTATTATGCTACTTAACTAACTGGTTTGTCGTCATTTTTGCTGACGAAAAAGGGCAGCTGCCTAAAGTGTTCAAGCTATGGCAAACCTATGATAATCCCCTTGATATCCGCTGGCAGGTGCTCGAAGTCGTCCCGAAGTTCCTGCGCTATGACTTCGACAGTCACTATATTTATCATTACGAAATGAAAGGCGACGGCTATATGCGTCCCGGCTTCGTACAGCTCTGGTATAACGACTTCACCACAAAAGAACGTGTGCAGCGCTATTTCTGCCGCCTGCTGTGGCTTATGCGCAACAACGCCTACGGTTTTGGCTACTATGTCACTGGCCGGGCGGTAGACTTTTCAAAGGTCAAAGTATTGCGGAAAATCAAGGAACTTAATAACGAGCAATGGTTTAGCTATGTTCCCGGCTTTCTCGCCCCGTGGTCCTTCTACTACTGCAAGCAATACTGTCCGTGGTTCCGGGTCCGCCTGTATCTCGGCTGGAAGATGAAGTTTCTCGACGATTACACGCAGGTAAACCGCTGCCAGATAGCTTTTTCGTTCAATCCGTTCAAGGGCCTTGAAGAAGATAGCACCGGGGGGGATAAAAATGAACTGTAAAACATATGAGCCGGGAGAATTGCGCGACCTGCTCGGTCTATCCGATAGCCAGACTATAGCGGACCAATTAGCCGCCATGTCAGACTTTTCAGCTTGCATAGGCTATAACACCTGCGCCGACGTTATAAAAGGCGTCAGAAAGGCAGATTTCCCGCCCTGTAGGGCTTATCTGTTAAACGTTGGGTCAAGGTGCAGCGTCGTAGTTACTAATCGTCCTGCCGGAAGTATGGTATACAAGCTCTACACCTGCAAGGACTTTGCAGAAGCAAGCGAATTCGCGCATTCATTAGTTGATACTCTTTATATGCCGATACCTCGCCTGATGAATCGCATTAATGAGCAGCTTACATTTATCCCCCACTCTAACCGCCTGAACGTTTCAAACAACAGCTATAACGTTCTGGTGACTATAACCAACCGCCGGGATTGCACACTGACCATAACGGACAACAATGTTGATGATATCCCCGAAATGCTGCGGGAATATGATATCACCATTGAGCCGAAACGCCTGACCAAGTGCCGCAGCGTTATAGCCTTTTACCGGGAGTTATACGGCTATAGCCGCACGGAACTAAATGACTTGACCGGTATCAGTCCCACAACGCTTGACCGTTACGAGCGCGGGGAAAGGTCACTGCTTAAAACTAACGTCTACTACATCATGCTGCTGGCCAGAGTTTTTAACGTCACGATTGACCACTTAATAGAAAAAGAAATACAGCTTAATCCGCAGGCGCTGAAAGAACTGGAAGAAGAATACTAAAAAAAGAAGGTTCCCACAAATGAAACAACTAAAAAATTCTGATTGTGTTTATATCGTTCTCGGCGGCAACGCCATGCCGCAGGAAAGGGCGGCGCAGTTTTGGACTAACGGCGGCCGCCGTATTGGCCGCTATAGTAATAAAATGCAGGCCTACCGCCAGTATTGCACCCTGCGCATACAAGAAGAATGCAGCAAGGCAGGTTTCTTCAAAGAGAAAACGCCGCTTCGGGCTGATTTATATTGCTTCCTGTCCGTGCCTGCGTCCAGAACAAAAAAGTTTCGGGAGCTGGTCGACCAGCGCGCAGCTTACCCCATAGTTAAGCCCGACAACGATAATCTGTACAAGGCTATCACAGATAGCGCAGAAGGCGTAGCGTTTGCTAATGATAGCCAAATCATCAGCACCGCCATTCACAAGCGCTATACAAACGATAATCCGTTTTCTGTCCTCGTTCTTTCAGTCGTCGAAAATGGCGAAGATAGTATCATATGGGACGTGTACGACAAGTTCAAGCGGCATAAAAACGTGCTCGATTGACGGGCAATGTTTCACGTGAAACAAAAAAGCACTGTGAGGATTTCTCACAGTGCTTTTTCTATCAGCTTCTTACTTTATACCGGGAAACGTAGCCATTCAGGTTCTCTGGCGGTACTCCCACTTTGGCGGCAACATCTTTATAAATCATGCCTGCCCGAATAAGATTAAATATTTCGTCGTGCAGTTCCCGCCAAGGGTATATAGTACGCATTTTAAATGGCTTGTATTCCGGATTTTTTTCAAGCCCCCTGAATTCGTTGTAATTTCTTTCATTGTCCTGCTCAACGGCCTTTACAGCCAGACTCTCCTGAATCGTCGGGGGGGCTGCTGCCGCTGCCTGCTTTGGCTTTATGCAGTCCGCCGGGATGTAGTGCGCCCCAAAAATGCACTCTGACAGGCCCAAAAACGGGCAGAAAACTACTCCTTCATGTCTATGTAATCTAAAACAGTCCAAACAATTCCGCAATTTATAACGTTCCTTTCAATGACAGATAGTCGCTATCGTATTCGAGTATGCGCCCGCGATAGCTGGTTTTTATCGGTGCTTCGGCTATAGCTCTGGCGATACGTTCGCTGTAGCCGGGCTTAAGGTCATATATCCTGGCAGTATATGTATAAGCCGCAATCCATGAGCCACATAGTGTTAAAACTAAATGAGGTTTTTTATAGCAATATGGCATATCCGTAAGCATGGCTTCTACATCCCTATAATTCCAATCAATTGGGCAGTTACTACATTTATCCGTGGCGGCACAGGCAAAGCAATAGCTTTCAGCCATCGGCACTATGCCGCCATTAATCGCCCATTCTGGCCAGTCCTTTTTATACTTCCGTCCGTGCGTGTCGGCGAGCCAGTTCCACAGTCGCCTGTGCAGATACCTGTAAAACACGCCATAAGATTTACCGTAACGAATGCCGTTTAATTCGGTGTATATCATTTTGCCCCTGTCCATAGTCTACGCTCCCATGTATCGTAGTCGTCCCAGTAGTTGCCAACGATTATCACATCTTCAATTTCTTTGCGCGGGAGCGGCAGACGCACTTTTGCCGCCGCTTTGAAAACGCCTTCAAATAAATCTACCTCAATGCGAAACAAGCATGTTTCCCCTTCGATATTTTGAGTTACATAATCTCCGACAAACAGCGGAATGCGCGCAGAATTTAAGTTCTTTGCATAGACGCCTGTATATCTTTGGACTGTCAGCGGGTCTACTTCAATGGCGTACTCGCCGAAGTATATACCCATTGCCCCGGCCGGACTTCCGAAGGGTGTCGCCCCTCGCCTTTTCCAGTCTTCGTAGTTTACAATATACAGTTTTTTGCCAAACTGTACCAGCTGGCCATAGATAAGATTTTTCTCGTCCGTTATATCTTTTGGCATGGCGCGGTAAAACAAATCTGTCCGCTCCATGTATTTTAAATACTCAATGTCTTTTTCGCTTATCTCCATAGTTTACCCTTCTTCCGTATTTTTTAATGGCGTCTGTTAAAAACCGCTCTACTTCGGCGGCGGCAGGAAGGCAGCTTATCCCGGCAACAATTTTCATATTCTTATCCCATACAGTGACGTCCCACGGCGTCCACGGGCTAAAACGCTCGATAGGCCTATAGTAAACTACTGCCATAATCTCGCCAAGGTCAAGGAATGCCTGTATAAAAAAACGTGCGTTCACAAATTCATTTATGGCGCCGTTCATCAGCTCCGGTTCACCTACCATATATTTTCTGTACTTTCCCAAGGCATTATCTATATCGCGTTTATAAACGCAGATATGCCTTTCTGTAAGAAACGTAAGCATTTTAACGCCCCCTGACTTTATAGTAAAGCACAGCAGCGGCTATGCTTACGGTTATACACGTACCCCATAGAATAAAAGGTTCTGCCGCCATGTTATCCACCTTTCTTTACCACGTTACCCTTGACGTCTAAAATCTGATATCGTTTCGCTTTAAGCCTGCTGACAATCAGCATTGCCTCTTTCATGTTTTCAAAATGTTCTATCATGCCGTCACGGCGTGATAGGGCGAACGTCGGGCGGTTATCTTCTTCGACGAAACAAAAGTATCCTTTGCGGGGAATGTATAATATATAGCGTTCCCGCTTTTGCCCGACGGCTTTAGATTGCTGGCCGCCGTTTTTTGCGGTGGCCATGAGCCCATTGACATCAAATCTGGCCAGCAATACGCACGTGACGAGTGCCGCCAGTGCGGATAATATTACAGATACTATAACTGTTGTCATACCATCCATATCGCACCATTGTACCCGTCTCTGTAAAATTTGTAATACACCGGGTTTTTCTCGTTATCCGCTTTTTCGTTCTGATAGTTTAAAATCTCCTTAACTTTGCGGACCGCTAAAGAAAAGAACTCATTATTCAATATCAGTTGACCGTTGATATTCTCGCATTTTTCGCACAAAATGTTATCCAGCTCATTAATAAGCCATGTTTCCTCTGGATTAGTGCTTAAAATGCCAACTTTGATTTTTTCACCGCCAACGTAAAACTCTTTCTTATACACGTTCGTCATAATTCGCTTTTTGCCCCCTTCGTAGAAATGTACTGTTGTTTTTCGCGTCATAGCTCACACCCTTTCTATGCTTTTATTATACACCCCCCTCTGTATATTGTCAACAGTTTTATTTCGACTTTACATAAAAAAGCCCCGGACTTCCGGGGCTTTAGATTATTCGCACTCTTTTACGGGTTCTTTTCCTGCTTCTTCTACACATTCCGGGATTACAGGCATTTCTGCTGCTTGTTCTGGAGCCTGTTCATCTGGCATATCTACAATCATGGTAGCGATTTTATAATTAACTTTGGCCAGTGCGTCACGTTCTACGGCTGCCAAGATAGCTTTGTCCAGCATATCACGCGCTTTGATTAATTCCTCTGCCGTTATCCGGTCGGGTTTGGTAAGGATAGTTACCGCCGAATTCATGCAGGCATTTACGGACCATTCAGCCAAGCTTTGAGCTTTCAGGCTTTCTTTTTGGGTAGTCTGGTAGTTCTCTACAGATAATGCTTTCATGTTTTTTCATTCTCCCTTTTGATTTTATTTACAGGCCGCCATGATAACGGCCGCCGTGGCCACGCCAATAGCAATATTTCTTTCAGCTTTTAGCCGCCGCTGCTGCTTCTTCATTTCGGCGTTGTACTTCTGCAATGATTCGTTGGCCTTGTTCAATAAGCTTGCCGTCTCTTTCTGCTGCTCCAACGCCTTCTGCTGCTCCTGCTTGGATGTTTCCAGCTCGGTCTTTAAGCTCGCTGATTCCTTCTGCAATGCTTGCACTATGCTGTTCAGCTCGTTCGATAGCGCCAACAGCTCGCTGTAACGTTTCTGCGATAGCTGATTGCTGCTGCTCAATTCGCTGAATATCTGCTGTAAGCTCGTCAATTCTTCCTGCGTTATCGTTATCACCCGTCCGCCATCCGGTGACGTAGGCGCCGACGCAGAAGCCGACTGCGGCAGTGAGCAGATAAGGCAAAGCAGAATACAGATAGTCCTTAAAGCCTTTTTTATCCACACTATCCACAAGTTATACACACCCTTCTTCTTCATCACGGTTGCAAGAGGTTATAGACGTCGGAGTTATTGAAGGTATGCCAGATAGCTTTGCCGCGGATAACGTCGCCGCCGGGCTTCGTGTATTCGTCCGCCCCAAGGTCTTCCAGCTTTATCAGGTCCCAGCGCATATCAGCGTCGCCGCTATACAGGCCGTATCCGTCCATTTCGGCCCATTCGCTGTGCGTCCGGAAGGTGTTCGCAGTCACGCCGAACGGGGCCATTTTTGGCGCGCATTTGGTAATAACGGCAACGATTTTTGCCATGGCGTCAATCTGTGCGAACGTTGGCGGCACACTGCCAAAATTAACACTGCCGTCCCGGTAAATGATAGCATCCAGACAGCAGCACATTGATACTCCTATGTTGCCGGTATTGCGGCCGTAGGTATGCGCAAGTACGCTGTCTAATGTAACGCCATTCGGCATTAATATCTCGCCGTCGTCATTTATCAGCAGATGATAGTCATTGAAATACTGTTTGTATCTGCCAGCTGTCCAGTGTCCAGTTATGGTATGCGCTGAACACGCTCTAGCTTCTGCTGCAATGTCTGTCAGCGTTACCAGCTTGCAATCTTCGCGGCTTATCTGCATATCAATTCCCCCTTTTCGGAAACACTCTATCCAACATATAGTCAAGCACACGCTTGACTGCGTTAGCTATGCTGCTATAGCCCAGCTCAACTAGATTCTCGTTGATACTGGTCATTTCGACCATAAAAATAACTATTGACACGCTTCCCGGCAGAATGTCGGAAGCGACTAGATTTATACCTAATGCGTGTATGGGCGGTATGACTTTGGCGGCATAAAAGGCTACTATGATTGTTGCATTGTAAAGCAGCATTTTTTCAAGTATGCGGCTAAAGCCCCGGCTTTCTAGGTAGCCTTTCTGCCATGTTTCGCTTTTGAAAAAATAACAAATCGCTTTTCGCAGACTGATGTTTTCTAGCGGGTCGTTCGGCTGATACGTATCGTGGATATATTTTTTACTCAAATATACCCATTTGAGCACGGTGTCGAATACTATCATCAGCTGCGCTAATATAACGACGCCCCAAAAATTCGGCCCGAAAATCTCGTTGCCCAAAGTCCATATCACTACGGCATATGCCCATATATCGACCTTAAAAAATCTGTCTAGAACATATCTTATATTATTCCACGTTTCAGCCATGTTAAAGCCCCCTACGATTCTTTTTATTTATTATATCGTAGGGAGCTGTGCAAAAACAATTCGCAGAGGACTAGCGACAGAAATTGCAATTTGCAAAAAATGCAATTTGCAAATTACCTTGACCGCCACCCGCATTTTTTACACCTTAAATCAATAATAGGTGGATGACACAGAAGCATAACTGATTCAACGTTAGAGCTTTCACAGGCTGGACAACAACCAAGTCTCTTGGCAGCATCCATACACGCCAGCGAAAATCTACTTATCTGCTCTCGGTCGGCGTTAAGTAACGCTGTTATAACCCTAGCTGTCCGCTTACTATCCAGCTTTAATATGGGCTTTTTCTCCGGGTCGTCCCCGTCGTAAATAGAAAAAAATACTGTACCTTCTGCAACAACTCTTTCATCCTTAAACATTCAATCACCTTCATTCTGTAGCTGTTTAGCTATTTTTCCGGAAAGCTTTTTCAGACATGATTCACATAGGTATATCTGACTATTTTTGTAAGTGCTTGGGATAAAAAACTTCCTAAAGATATTCGGCAATACACTTCATATGTTGCCTTTTTCTTATCACAGCAATCACATAGGCCTGCTGCCTTAACCTTCCTGACATTGATCATTTCCCGCTATTTCTCGCATTCCACTTTTTAACAATCTCCAATATGCCATCTTGTATGCTTCCATACAAAACCTTGCCACAGCTTTCACACTGGATGAAAAAATTCTTGTCAACTTTAAGCCGGGGCTTTTTGTTCCCGCACTCTTGGCAGGCGTTTATCTTGACATTTAATGTTCCGGTGTTTCTCTTTCTTCTGGTTCTGCTGGTCCTGTTGGTAGTAGTCATTTTTATTCCCCTTTCTTGCAGCAAGGCAGGCCGCACAAGCGGCCTGCTATACACTTCCCTAATTAGTTATATAAATTTTTCTTGCTGCCTGCGTCGTTTCGTTCGGCCTTTAAAGCCTTCAATAGTTCTATCATGTCGCCTTCTAGCTCTGTGGACAGTTCTTTGCCAGATTGTATGCTTTCAATTAATTTATCCACAAGCTTCATCATTTCCACGTTTTCCTTATGGTGTTTTAGCGATATCTTACCAAGCTGTTCAATATAGTTTTCAATTCTTGCTTGAGACATAGCGAGAATTTTCAAGCTACAGTTATTGTAAATACTATAGCTTTCCTCTGTGACGTCTTTACTGGTAAAGAGATGTAGAACAAAATGCGCGCCTTCGGGTTCTAAAAATCTTTCAAGCTCTTTAATCTTATTGATTATCGCTTCCCGTCTGGTCTCATTAATGCTCATTTTTCGCAACCTCTTTTACCAGCATTTTCTTAAAAGTCTCACCCGCATTTTCGGGGGGGACTTCTTCATCTACATCATAAAAAGCCCTTTCATTAACTACTGTTCTTTTGATTGCTTCTGCAAAAAACATCTCTGGTTTAATGCCAAAGCCTTCCTGTGCCGTCTGCACTAAATGAACAACGCTATTAACACACCTGTCGAGACTTACACGGTTAGCCATGACTAGATAGCCGCTTACTTCTTCCGTGTCCAAACTTTCAACTTGTGCCAGTGCAATAATGTTGACCCCATATTTTTTCTCTAAATTTAAAATTTCGTCGTTTAAATTTGAAGCTTCTTCCTTGATGTTTTCTCTTGTGATAATCACAACTACACCTCTTTCAATTTTTAGATATAACCTTTGTCGTCCAACGCTTGAATAATAATGTCTGAATTGTATTCTTGAAGTTTCTTTTTCATCTTAAACCTGTCAATTATCCACCAGATTAATAAGCCGCCACCGGTAAGCAGCATTGCAGCGCCGCCTACATAGTCTTTAATATAGAAGCGGTGAAAGCCGCCAACTCCGAAAAAAGCATGTAAGTGTTTCATCTTTTCCCAGCTTCTAATTTTACGGCTGCAACGCCGGAAGATGATTTCCCGCTGCTCCGGCGTAAGCTTTGCCAAAGCATTTATGCAAAGTTCGTCTAAAGCGTCTTCATAGTCGCTAAACTTGCCAAGCGGATGTTGCGGCTTTACTTCCTTGAGCGGTGGAAGTTTAGCGTCAACATTGCCAAACGACATTCTTAAATAGTCCAATCCTTTCATTTCCTGACCCCCTAACTGATTACTCAAAAGCGTAACCGTTTTTTTCTAAAAGCGGATATCCTTCATCATCTTTGCTGGTACACAACTTGCCATTAAGATTTTTCGGCACGTCGCTGATTATTTTCTGCGCTCGCAGAAGCGAATATCCTACACTTTTGTCACGCTCTTTAAAAAACTTTTTCGCCAGTGCTCTGGCCTCGCTGTAGTTGTAAGCGAATGTTACTACACTTTCTAGGTCTTCACGGTTGGCCACGCTCACGCAGTAAGCGTTTACGTAGTCATACTGTTTTATCATTGGCAACTTTACATCACCTCACAATCATACCTGAACGCCATATGTCGCGCTCAACAATAGCCTCTGCCAGTGCCCCGCCGTAACTCCACCCAAAAGAGATAACAGCTGCGGCTGCTGCCAGCATAATAATTGCCAGACAAACTAACAAAAACATCTCTTTTTTCTTCATTCAATCCACCTTACTAATAAATATACAAGCCATATTCCATACAGGATAAATATAGCAGCCGCTATATCACAGCTTAATATTTTTCGTGCCTTCTGTATTATTATTCTTTTATTCGGGCTCGTCTATTGTTCCCCCTTTCTTTGCCTATATTATATACCCCCCTATGTACATTGTCAACACTTTTATTTTGGTTTTTTCTCCATATCGATATATTCGCTATAGCCCGGCTCGTCTTCCAGCCCCTCAAAAAACTCTGAAACAGTCATTCCCAAGCCGTTAGCAACTTTAGCGATATTTTTCATCGACAGGGTTTCTGTTCTGCCTACTTCAAACTTGGACAGCGTACCATATCTTATACCGGAACGTCGTGCAAGTTCAGCAGGCCAGATACCTTTTTTGCTGTATTCGCTGTAAATCTTCTTAATGATAAAACGATTAAGCGGTGTAGCTGCTTCCAGCTTCTTTAGTAGCAGCTTTCTGCCTGCTGTCCATTTGGGCAGGACTTTGAAAGTATCTTCATATATTCTCTCTTGATTCATCTTTTGCACTCTCCTTGCGTGTATCTACATAAGTATATATTAATACACTATAGTGCATTTGTCCACAGGCTTTGATGGTTTTTGATGTCCCTGTTTGAGCTGGTAGGCATAGAAACCCCTTACCACGAAAAAGACAAGTATATAGTATGTCTTAATCGCGTAAATAAGGGATTTTCTATAAAGTAAAGACAGGTAGTCCCCGCCGTCGCTGTATAGGTTTTGGCAAATACTGCACATCATCACACCTCTACGTCCTAGCTCTGTGCTTTTCCCCCGTGCTTTCGCACCCGTAGCCGCCAGCCGTGCATTTTATAGAGTATGACTCTCTAACCGCTGCACACGGTACCACGATAGGCCTTTGCCGTCTCGCCTGTATAGGCCCTTTATCATAACCTATACAGCACATGTACTTATATTTACGCTCATACATGCGGGGCAACGATTTTATATACTTGGCACGTTGCAGGACCAACAGTTTTTTATACTAGGTCTGTGTACGCCTAGTCGCTGTTAAAGCGGTTTCTGTTATTTAGTTTTAGATAAAGTCGCCATTTGCTTTTATATAATTGTTGACAATGTATGTCGATGTTGATAGAATAGTTACAGAAGTCATAAACCTACCTTGTTTTAGGCAAAGCTAAAGCTGGCCACATGTCCCAATTTTTTAAAATCGAGTTCATGTAGCTTAAGGTTTTAAGGTTTGAAGTTTTAAATGTCTAGCGAGCATTTTAAAACGGCTTCTATTTTTTTGCCTTCTTTGATTATAGTCGCTTCCGCCGGAAGCGTCAATCTTAAATTTTAGCGCATCGCTTCCCCCCCCAGCTCCCGAAATCTCCGCTAATCTCTGTTTTACTCCGTTTTTCGCGTTTTTTCGCTGCTTTTCTCATGTACGAAAAAATTATGTTGACACAGTCCCGGTTTGGGTTTAAACTTTACTTGTGCAAACTCCTAAAACTATATCGTTTCTCAGTTAGTCTGCGCTTTGGTACAGGGACCCAGAACAAGGGTAGTATAAAGCGGTGTTCCAGACGGGGAAAGCGCCATCTCTGGTTCGTACTCGGAGAATGGCGCTTTTCTTTTTATGTGTTATATTAATAACGGTAGCTAACTTGTCTGCCTCTCTCCCTTCATTTTTTTCATTCTTCCTCCGGTATAATCTCGGCTGCTTGTCGGTCGGGATTATATTTTAAAATTTATTTTATACCCCCTCTTGATTATTTGGTATTAAAGTTGTATAATCATATCAAAGGCAGGTGAATGATTTGAATAAAGTAAGTAAAAAATGGATATGGATAGGTCTGCTGTGCGTGGCCTATGATAGTTTTATCGCTCGGCCGTTCTGGCGTGTGATTGACGCTTTGGCCGATGTATTGTTTTTTATATTAAATCCAAGGCGTGTATATGAACCTGAATTCTGGCTGTTTGTATTGATTCTAGTGTTGGGGGTGTTCTGATGTTAGTATGTCTTCGGCACATGGATAAAAACAAAAAGCCTTATGGACCTAATGAAGTCTACGTTGTGAACTCGCTCCAAAAGTTTGTTGCGCTTGTGATGAACGAAAAAATAGGCTGCACATTCCGTCAGCTGTGTGAAGAATACGGCATAGCGGGGCAGGATTCCCCGCCGCCGGATGTTTACGCAATGGCGATTAAAGAAGCTTACTATCATCACGGTATCGAACTTAAAATATCAAATAAAGGGTAGGTGATTGTTTTGACCGATGAAATTAAGTTCCCGCTGTTGAAAGCCAGCGATATAGATGTACGTATCGACGACTTGCGGGAGATGAACTATAACAACAGCTCATATGTCAAATGTCGGCTGCTGCTTTATAAAAACGCCCGTGTTGATATGAAGTACCTTGACGCAATGTTTGGGCCGATGAACTGGCAGCGTAAACACACGCTGATAAACAACGAGCTTTTCTGTTCGATTGAGGTATGGGACCACGACAAAAAATGTTGGGTCTGCAAGGAAGATGTAGGCGTAGCGTCCAACTATCAGGCAGAAAAAGGCCGTGCGTCTGACTGCTTCAAGAGGGCCGCTGTAAATTGGGGCTCGGGCCGCGAACTTTATACAGCGCCTAGTATCACATTTAACTTGGCCCAGAACGAAGCGTCTATAGACGGTAAAAAAATCAAGGTCGCGTTCGGTGTAAGCTTCCACGTTGGGCATATCGCCTACAACGAAGATAGAGAGATTACAGAACTGGTTATTCTGGACGCCAACGGCTACGGCCGTTTCTTCTATCCGGCCAGTTTAAAAACGTCTTATCTCCAACAGCACCCGGAAGCGGCACAAGCACCTGTACAATATACTCAAAAACCTGTACAGAACGCACAGGCTGCCCCTAGAAGCGTCCAACCGTCCCCACAAGGGCAATCACAAGTGCGGAACGTTTCGCAACCTTCTGGCGGCAATTCTGGCGCTGTAAATGTCAGAAGCGCACCCAGTCCGTATATGTGCTTAAATTGTGGCGTTGAGATATCGCAAACTGTGCGCAGGATATCCGTAGAAAAGACAGGCAAGGCGCTTTGCATGTCTTGCCGGAATAAAGCATTATCGAATAAATAAGGAGTGATTTAAGTGTTTATAGCAGGTTGTGTCTGTGAAAACTGCGGTAAATTATTAAAAACGAAATTTACTACTATGGGAAAACTGATAACCTTTGCCCGTGATTCTGGCTGGTCGGTTTCTAATCACCGCCAAGGACCGGACGGGAAGCGAATGTATACATACTGTGATGACTGCCGCCAACCGGGTATAGGTCGGCCATTGGGTCGGAAGAAATAAAGAAATAATAAAACCCCTCGAATTCGAGGGGTTTTATTTATGCCGTTTTCATTTGACTTCTGCCTTTATATTAATTCGATTACGCAGAAAGGATAGCACGTTTTCCTGTAACCAGTAATACCGTGTACCCCTGCTGCTATATAGTACCTTGTGCGGCACATCTTCCCGAAGGTCTTTTTGTAGCTCCTTATAGCGCTTTCTAAAGCGTTTTACGGTTATATCAGGCTCGAACGTATTAAGAAAGTGCCTAATCAATCGCCCAGCCTGTACGCCAGATATAAAGTCCATTTTTTGAAGCTCTTTCCGGCGTTGTATCTGTTCTTTATAATCATAGTTACGCAAGCTTACCACTCTCCCCAGATAGATTCTATCCGCTTATTCTCCCGGTCCTGATAGTCTAAGTATTCTTCTAGCAGGTCCTTGTCGCTACAGGCTTTCATCTCTGCGCGCAGCTTTTTCATTGCGCTTTGACCGGGGGGGCTTTCAACGCCATAGACGCGCGTCACAGATTGCGCTAACAAATAGGCGTCGTAGGTTTTTTCAAATAACTTTGCTTTGCTTTCTGCGGTAATCATGGCGCTACTCTCCTATTGGTTTTCAAAGTATCCCGGCTTATACTCCCGTTGCAGCCAGTGATAAAACGACAGTTCGCATGTGTGAAATGCCTCGTTGTTGGGGTTTACCATACGTTCATTGCAAACATCGCGTATAGGGCATTCAAAACAATCCTCTATAGTTACTAGGTTTGACAAAAATGTCCCCAGCTCTTCCGGGGACATTGTACGCATTTTGTCCAAATTAGTCATATTATTCACATCCTTTTTCAGCGGGCACATTCACTTCTACACCCCCTACTTTTATTCGCTACTCAATATAATCTGATCCCAGAGTTCGTTATATTCTACGTCGGTTGCTACAAAACCAATGGTATAGTTAGATACCACAAGTTCAGCGTCGTCCGGCATGTTTTCAATCATCTCAATAAAAGCTTGTTTAGTCATTTCCCGGCTCCTTTCTGTACTTCAAAATTGCTTCTTTAATATTTCTATTACATTTCAAACATTTGTATGTAGTTAATTTATAATCATAACTTATATTGTCCGAATAGGATTCGTCGAAAAAAAATCCCATCTTTATCAAAAAATGCTGAATAATGCCTAAAATTCGCAGTAGAAGGTATCATCATAAAAATAGCCGATATCATCGTCAAAACCGATAATCGTTCTGCAATGTGGGCATACAACTTCACCGTCCAACGACCTTTCAAAAGTCATTGGAACGTTTAATACTCTGCTGACTGCTCCTGCGCATTTATCGCAGAAAGCAATGGTATTTGCACCATTGCTACCGTCGGCAGCCACTCGAAGCGTTTTTACATTCTCCCTCGAATGGCAAATATAACATTCTTCATCATGTTTAACTTTTACATACTCAATCAATATAAACACATCCTATTCAGTCATATTTACCTCACCCCGGTGCTTCCGAAGCCGTTCGCTCCTCGTTCGGTCTCTGAAAGCTCGTCCACTTCTATAAACTCGATAGCAGGAATAGGCATGATAACCAGCTGACAAACTCGGTCGCCCGGCTTGTATACTTCGCTGTCAGAGTTTTTATAAAATACGGCTGACATTTCGTTCCTAAAATCAGAGTCGATGACGCCAACAGCGTTTGACATAGATAAACCTTGTTTTATTATGCTGCTACGAGGAAAAATTAAACCAACATACCCTTCTGGTATTTCTACAGCTATGCCCGTATGATACTTGATAACGTTATGTGGTAACTCTTCGACGCTTACAGCGTACAAATCATACCCGGCGGCACTTTTGGTTCCGTGGTATGGCGTTTTTGCGTCCGGGTGTGTTCTTTTGAATTTAATTTGCATTTTATCACTTCCTTTTGTTTTTATAAAGCGACCCGTAAGAATATCTCTTGTCGGCGCCTTCATTAAATGACGTTTCAACCAGTAACCGTTATTAAGGTTAGTAACAATCCAGTTTAACAGGTCGTTTTCATTGTAGTACCAGCGTAAAGTACCATATACGTCTACTGGTTCGGCTAACACATAGTTTTTAGCGTTGTCCATCAAGTGTTGATAAAGCTTGTGCCAGTTATAGGCGCATAAGTCCGGAATAACTTGCATACGCTCCCTAATCCTTTTCCCGGCCATAACTCCGGAGATGTAGCCCTGCTTCTTTAGCTCCTTGATTCTTTCATCTGGTGAAATCATTATATCTCTCCTTTCTTTTTATCCCGTTCGAGAACAGCTACATAGTCACGGCCATCGTGAAAAACATTTACGATACTCCACCTGTTAAGGTCATATGTTTCGTTAATGGTTCTAATAAGCTGTTCAATCCACCGGTGCGTTAAACACGTATATACTTTACCCATTCGCCTTTCTCCCATCTCTACGATTCCAGCCCTTTACGGCCAGCTCAATAGCTTTACTGATTGCTTTCATTCGCCCCGGATATCCGCTTGCAGCATGGTTATACTCAACGTCCGGCATGGGTCCACATGCGTCACATTCTTTGCATTTTACAAACGCATGGACGCCTTCTGAATAAATATAGCCATCGTCCGGCTTGCTGTGGATAAGCACCCCTTCACCGTCACAGAAAGGGCACGTTTTAAGTTTTATATCTTTAAGCTTCATTTTCTTTTGACTTCTTCCCAACGCTTTAGGCACCGTGAAATATTTTTAAACGCTGCTTGTTCGGTTTTGTAAACGCCGATGTATTTATACAGTAAAAAGTCCTCTGCCATTCCGTTAAATATTGAACTTATTACATCGCCAGTCGGATCAATGTAGTAGTAACGTTCTCCGAACGACGGACAAAAAGGCTTCTTTTCAATGAAGTAGTTTTCCCGTAACAAGTCGATAAGCGCAGCTTCTAAAAGCATAGCAGGCGGTTTATCTTTTTCGTTCATTACGACGGTTGTTAATATTCCGCCGTCAATGTCTTCTATCTTATAACGGTCAGCAAAGCTGATTAGTACCCTATTTCCGTCTAAGTCTTTTATAAGAAATTCTTCATTGACTGATAACTCGTTATCAGTCATAAATTGATTGATATACTTACCTAACATCTTTTCACCCCTTCGTAAATTCGCAGCGATTCCTTTTCTACCGGGACCCAGTAAGACAATATGCACTCGTCTTCATCACACGCCATGAGTTCGCCTATAATGGTGGGAATACCGCTAGTGCTATAGCAGAGATAGCCATGTACAAGCCCGCCAGCGTATTTATCGCCTAAAGCACGTTGTATGCTTTCTTCCAGCTCGTCTATGGGCTTGCCAGCATAGATACATTTACCCACGTCGCTTTTCAATTGTTGTTTTAATGTTGAATACTTCTTGTTGAGTTGGGCCAGTCGATACCGTTCAGCGTTCAAGCTCTGACAGATGTTTTTGACCAGTTCGGCCGGGAGCTCAATTTGTGCGTTCTCCCCGAAGTTTCTAACTGCTGTTTTAGCTCGGTTTATAACGCCCTGAATTATATCGCTTTTTACTTGCACGTAATCACTCCTTTCTATGTTCTATGCCTATATTATATACCCCCCTGTGCGCGATGTCAACACTTTTATTTCGATTAGGCGCAAAAAAGGCCCCGAATTTCGGGGCCTTTTCTTTATTCGTTTTCTGGCCAGATGTTTGGCCAAACGATAGCTATAACGTCCTTGACCGTTTCGGCCGCTTCCACCTTGTTACGCAGCGCATAGAAGGTGTTATATGCTTCCGTCTGCTCGTTGCTGCTTATAAGCAGCACACTTTCAAAGTCGGACTTCGACAACATCACCCATACACTGTTACCTTCTTCGTCCTTGACCCCAAAGCCCTGCTCACCTTTTATTTGAGCTACACTATAGGCCGAATTGAATTTGTTAATATCCGCGGCCGTGCGGTCGAAATAAAATGTCCTGTCACCCTGCTTGTACCTCGTTGGCTTATCGCGCAGGAGTTTATAAATCCCGTACAGCTCGTTAAGCTTGATACTTTTCGCTTCTGCCAGTGACACTATTACTTCCTCGCGCGTTACGCCCAGCGCGGCAAGTTGTTCATCCGTCGGGTTATTCGGGATAGAGGTATTCATCAAGTCCGGCAAACGGCGTATCTCGGCGATAGTGTTATACTGTTCTCCCTTATAAACGTATACTGTTCTTGTGTACTTCATATCTTCACTCTCCTTTTAGCCGCTATATGGCAACGCTACCACGTCACAGACTTGGATACTAAAGCTATCCGTATCATTAACGATAGCGACCACGTTGATGATATTGCTGGCATTTGCTGTTAGCGACGGAGCTACACCCTTCGGGTAGTAAACCGCTGCACCGCTTGGGAACTGCCATGTAACAGTTGGTGCAGTTGCGCCAGTTGCAAACCAGAAAGTCAAAGTTTTACACATATAAGGTACGCTGCCTACAGTGGCATGGAAGCTCATGTTTGAGAAATTCATAGTAAGACTTGCAGCGTTATTCACAGATGTGTTTATCAGATAGACGTTTGCTGCTTGTTGGTAACTTATGGTGTTCCCAGTATTCGGCGTTGAGTAGTAAGTGTTCTCGGCCGTACCGCAGAAGTACAGGCACTTCTCACCATTGTCTGAACTTATAACACCATCGCCAGGGCCGCCTTGACCCCCCACATATAACCGCGTCGCAACTTTTACGTCAGTGGTGCCAGCAGGACACTGCAAAGCCCAGCCGCTAGTGCCTGACCCTAATTCTAGGCCGATACTAGAATTTCCCGTGCGCAGGTGCATTGCTGTTCCGTTACAGTCCAGTATGTTCTGACTAGCATTTTTTATCGCGAAATTTGTGCTGATTTCACTGGAATTAATCATTACTTCACTTGCTTCAAAAGCTGCTTTATGGCTGTTACCGTTAAATTGGGCAGCAATCATATTCCCGTCCAAAATTTGCAATGGATAATCGCCAATAGTAGCCTTTCTAATACCTACTGATTCTAGCAGAGTGGCGCTTCCTATCTGCACGATATTCGGATAAATAGTAGCTTGGCTAGTAGTCAATACAGCTAGATTTCCGTCTACGCCGTCCAGCAATTCAAGCGGCTGTCCTTTTTTAGTGTGCAAGGCTAAACCGCCGCCAGATTCGCCAGTAATATACGCACCATTAGCACCACTTACACGGCCGATATTAATTTGACCGGTTGAACTTTGACTTGTCAGGCTATCCCAAACATTTAGTTCGTTGCCAAATGTTGTTTCATTGGCAAAAGTATTAAGTCCGGTGAAAGCGTTATTCCCCGCCGCCGTAACGTCGCCGCCACCAGCCCCGGCCACGCTGTCATCAACATACTTTTTGGTGACTGCCTGCGTGTCGGTAGTGGGAGTGGTAGAAGGTAAGTAAATCGGTCCTGTAACCGTGCCACCCGTCAGGGGCAAGAATGTACCTTGTCCAGCTTCTATCGTGATATTCTGCGTCCCGTCGAACGGTACACCGTTGATAGTGCGGGCGGTTTCTAGTTTCGTAGCTGTATTTGCATTGCCCAGCCATTTCGCAACGCCGACATTTGTTATTCGCGCAAATTCAAAGGCATTATGCGAAAGGATTGCTGTTTCACTTTCGTTAGTAGTTATGGATGTAGACGCAGTATTATTGCCAATTTTGAAGTAATGTCCAGTGCTTTCTGTAGCAATATAGTTTAATGCCCCTGTGGTAGAAGCTATGATATTCGCTTGTACTGTTGCTGTACTGGGTTTTACGCCAAAAATAACCTGTCCTTGACTGCCTGCCGCTGTGCCGTTTGATACAGCAATGTTTGCTCTGAAAGCATTTAAGGCAGTAAATGTATTAGCTGAATTTAATTGAGCATAGCCGCTTAAATCGGTATCACCTGCCAAGATATCCCACTTTTCGCCGTCCCATGCCACGTTGTCCCCGGCTTCAATGTTGTGGTCGGGGTCTGCCTGTTTGACGTTATAAACGTCGCCTACTTGCTGGCCGCTGGTCGGCAGGTTGGCGTATGTTTCAACGGACCCTTTATATTTATAAACCGTCGCTAGTCCCAGCTGTGCGGCAGTTACTTTATGGGGGTTATCGTAATCGGCCTTATGCGCGTCCAGCGCATTAGTTACGGCCGTAATGTCGCCCTCGGCGCTGCCAAGGCTTCCTTGCAGTTCTGTGATATCGCTTTCAATGCTGGTTATATCACTCTTGATAGTGGTGATTTCTCCGTTGATTGATGTGATACTGGTATTAATCGTTTCGACCGCAGAAGTCAATTCGCTGGCCAGCGCATATTTTACCCAACCTGTCCAGCTGCTTACCTCGATAGGGCTACTGTCGGGTACAATGGTGCCGAAGCGAACATAACACGCGCCGTCAGCCTGTGCGATAAACTTATGTCGGATATAAGTTTCATTATAATCGTCGTCAACATCCAGCCAGCCCGGACCCGCAACAGGGCCGTTAGTGTTGGCCGTGCCTTGAAGGAACGCCCTTTCCAGTTCTACGCGTGTATTGAAGTCAATGTTATCTGTAACGTTTTCGTACCAGCGCAGTGTATCAACTATAGGCTCCAAGACGTCTAGTCGCTGGTTAGACTGGTCGGCAGAAGCTTTAGCCTCGTTAGCCGCTGATAGTGCCTGTGAAGCGTTTTCAATGGCAGTATTAGCTGTAGACTGCGCATTGTCAGCAGACGTTTGAGCGTCGTTCGCTGATTTCTGCGCTGCGTCGGCCGCCTTCTGTGCAGCGTCTGCGCTGGCCTGTGCGTTGTCCGCTTTGCTTACTGCCGTATTCGCAGTATTAAGCGCAGTATCCGCTGTTTGCTGTGCGTTCTGCGCAGCTGTTATGGCATTAGTGGCCATTTCTATAGCTGCCTGCGCTGCGTTGTAAGCCTGCTGCGCAATCTCTCGCGCTTCCCTTGCTATCTCGTCCGACGAATAGGCGATGTTGCCTATCTCATTTATAGCGTCCTCTGTCTGCTGTTCCATTGACCAGCCGGGCAGTGGTCCTGCTGGCGGAACGTATTGAAATTGATAATAAGCGCGGGCCTGTATTTTGTCGGCAATGTCTGCCGCCCGTGCATTGCTGCGCGCTATCATAGCCTTGACAACATTGTAATATTCCATGTGTCTAACATCCTTTCTGATTGATTTAGTTTCCAAGCGTTACCTGTAGGGCGCAGCTGCTAAACTTTGTTCCGCCGCTGCTGGTAAGCTCTATCGTGGCGCCTTGTGCGATACTATAAGCCCACGTATTAGCTGCTGCACTAGATTTTGTGTTTCCCCAATAGTGGCCCTTTGAACCTGACTTTGTAGTGCTCCATGACATACTAAGAGTACCTATTACATTTCCGTTAACCTTGACAGTTACAGTATTTGAACCGCTCTGGCTCCGATCGTCATTTTGATTAAAATTGGATACTGCAAAAACTGAAATACTTGCAGCGGCAGCGGAAGCGGTAAAGGTTAAGTTTGTCATACCGCATTTAATCTGGCTGCTTATGAGCGTCTTTTTCGCGTCATCCACGGCTTCATCAACGATATCCGTTATCTGGTCTTTTGATAGCGAACCGATGAATTCGAGCAGGGTTTGCCACGTCGCGCCGTCCGTGCCCGGCTCTTTTATGCCCGCTGTC
>OBAM01000329.1_pt1 | contig 47986 bp, 33 predicted proteins | sample 1517751 | NCBI WGS metagenome assembly OBAM01 (sample SAMN04571703, study PRJEB22368) | human gut metagenome | biome: human gut; material: stool | host: Homo sapiens | place: Luxembourg | collected 2012-10-18
ATAATATTCTCGTTCTTCCCACCAGTCTTTCACTTAACATCGGATTCCAATATAATCACATTCTCAGGCAGTAACAGTGCAATAAGATTTATGATGTACTGTGCCACCGAAAGCTTCTCGGCAATTACTAATTTTATATTTTTTCACTCAAATTTTGTTTCCTTCTTTCATTTTCTTTTGCTTTTTGATAGCATAAATTCTATCATGTATATAGAATAAATATTCCCTCTTAGAGAACATATACTAATGTACAACATTGAATTTTACTAAGATTTCAATGGCAGATCAGAGCTTTGAGCTTTTCTTGAATCTCTTCGAGTCAAAGCAGCTACAAACTTATCTGCCCGTATTCAATACAAGCAGATAAGTTTGTACATCCAGCTCCTCGAAGATAATGGTACACGGCTTAATGAAAATATCACAAAACACCTTGATGATGATATCTGGGAGCTTCGCCCAGGCAATAACCGTGTTTTATATTTTTATTTCAAAAATGATACCTTTGTGCTTTTGCATCAATTCCGCAAGAAAACTCAAAAAACTCCCAAGCGCGAAATTGAACGAGCAAAGGCCGAACGTGATGATTACCTTGCCAGAAAGGAGGCTGAATGATTATGAAAACATAAGTATCATAATATGTATAAGAACCTTTACTATATGTAAAATCCTGCGAATCCAATCTTATTGAATCTGTCTTATTCAAATCTTATAAACAAAAAAGCAGCACATGAAAATCATATCTAATCTCCATCTGCTGCTCTATTATAGCGTTTCCTGGGGGAATCGAACCCTCAACTGCCCCTTAGGAGGGGGCTGTTATATCCATTTAACTAAGGAAACAATGTCAACTAACTTTAATATTATATCATATTTAACAACATTTTACAATATGTTTTATATAAAAATTACCATTAACTTTAATTTATCAAAGTACGGAGTATTATGTCTATATATGACACAAATACTCCAATACACCTGTGAATACTAAAATTCTACCTGTCCCTGGAGCCATATTCTGCCTTTGAAGCGTCTGCCCTCAGCAGGCTCTCCGACTACATCGTTAGCGTTTATACATAAATCAAATATTATATCATTGCACTCAAGTGTCATCACATATATAGTCTCTCCGGTATAGTCATTGTTAAATTGTCTTGATTCAACAATGTTCCCGACAACCGAATAGCAATCACATTCAAACCCACTCGGCATAAATGACGAATCCACTATAGTGAATATGTCCTCATTGCGCATTCTCTTATAAATGCTTGTATAAGTATCTAAATCCTCTATCGTTAGATTGTCGATAGCGGATGTGTCGCCCTTCTTAGCAAGATTTATCAGGTTATTGCGTGCGGCTGTCGCTGCCCTGCTCTTGTCAAGCTGGTGCTCGCTCTTATTTACAGGCAGCAAAACCGTTCCCTCGTTGCACATAGCCGATATTCTCACTGTCTTATCTGTGTAATCGGCCAGAATAGGCTTACTTAGCAGATAATCCACCGGATTACTCAGGTGAAAAATGAGTGCAATTCCCCTGCCCGGTTCGTCGCACAAGGCATTAAATGCCACTCGCTCCGTTTTTCTTCCTATGGATACCTCGCTCTCATAGCTCTCAACTGAGCCATCAAGAAAAGGAAAGACATAATCCGGCTTGAAGCTCCTTCTTGCCGGATTATAGAATCCATTAACGGATATACCGCTTACTTTATTAAAATAATGCTTTATCTGAGCCGGATATACACTATCTCCGGGGAGATAATGCACATCCGAATACTGTACAGTGCCTTTTTCGATACTCTCTTTTATAACATACTTTATGAGTTTATCGTATTCCTTACGTGTATTTATACTTCCTAAGCCCACAGCTTTTAAATATAAATGCATGAGCACTCCTCTCTTCTATCATGCGGATAATCGCAATTCACTCTGCTGCCCGCCTACAGTACTGCTATATAGTTTTGTCACTCGTATCATAAGTGGCCTGCAGATCTTCTGCTATAAAGCAGACTCCCGCTACATCGCTCTACGCAGTGGAGGCGGTCAGCAAACTAAGCGTATTATAAATTAATGCTTCTTTTCAATCTTCTCCATGCCGCCCATGTATGGTCTTAATACCTCAGGAATATTTACAGAACCATCGGCATTTAAGTTGTTCTCCAAAAATGCGATAAGCATTCTCGGTGGAGCGACAACAGTGTTGTTGAGAGTGTGTGCAAAGTAATTGCCATTCTCACCCTTAACACGAATCTTAAGTCTTCTTGCCTGAGCATCTCCTAAGTTAGAGCAGCTTCCTACCTCGAAGTACTTCTTCTGTCTAGGTGACCAAGCCTCAACATCGATTGACTTAACCTTAAGGTCTGCAAGGTCTCCTGAGCAGCACTCAAGTGTTCTTACAGGGATGTCCATGCTGCGGAATAAATCAACGGTGTTCTGCCAGAGCTTGTCGAACCACATCTTGCTGTCCTCAGGCTTACATACAACTATCATCTCCTGCTTCTCGAACTGGTGGATTCTATATACACCTCTCTCCTCTATACCGTGTGCACCCTTCTCCTTACGGAAGCATGGTGAATAGCTTGTGAGTGTTCTTGGAAGTGTGTCCTCAGGAAGAACTGTATCAATGAACTTACCAATCATGGAGTGCTCACTTGTTCCGATAAGGTAGAGATCCTCTCCCTCAATCTTGTACATCATCGCATCCATCTCTGCGAAGCTCATAACTCCGGTAACAACCTCACTTCTAATCATAAAAGGTGGTACGCAGTATGTGAAGCCTCTATTAATCATGAAATCTCTCGCATAAGCTATAACTGCGGAATGAAGTCTCGCTATATCTCCCATAAGATAGTAGAAACCATTTCCTGCAACCTTCCTTGCGCTGTCAAGATCTATGCCATCAAATGCTTCCATTATATCTGTGTGATATGGAACCTCAAAATCAGGAACTACCGGCTCACCGTAACGTGTGATTTCTACATTCTCGCTGTCATCCTTACCGATAGGAACGCTTGGGTCAATGATGTTAGGAATAACCATCATTATCTTCTTAACCTTCTCCTCCAGCTCTGCTTCCTTCTGCTCAAGCTCAGCAAGTCTTGCGGCATTATCTGCCACCTGCTTCTTGACAGCTTCTGCCTCTTCCTTCCTGCCCTGTCCCATAAGAGCGCCAATCTGCTTTGAAAGCTTATTTCTATCTGCACGAAGTCCATCAGCCTCTGCCTTTGCAGCTCTGTTCTGTTCATCAAGTGCTATAACCTCATCTACTAAAGGAAGCTTGGAATCCTGAAATTTCTTTCTGATATTCTCTTTTACAAGCTCAGGATTTTCTCTGACAAATTTCATATCTAACATATTCTTTTCCTCTTTTCTGCACGCTTGTGCTCATTTTTTCAATATTTTAAATGACACTGCTGTTGTTTATGATACACCACATTTTCCTATATTTCAATAGGTTTTGAGCCTAATTCTTGGTGGATATACGTTATAAAATATAGTATTTTACAGCTTTGCGCTATGATGAATTACCATAATATAATTATTGGCTATATATCTTTTAAGTGGTATATAATATGCTTTCTGTCATTTTAGGCTACATCATATTAAGCTGTTTTAAAATTAAATATCATCCTCATTGCACGTTGGTTTATTGCTATATAGTTTATCATAAGATTTTATCTATATCACTAATTACAATCTATTTATGATTCAGGTGCCGGAACAGGCTGTATATACCTAGCTGTGTATAACGTATTATATTTATGCATATCACGACTTTGGGGAGAAGCTTAGATGTTCTTAGAACATCCTGCTTCGGACAACGGAGCTTATTTTTACACCGGTATATCCGTTCCCATCGCCTGACTTAACGCCTTACTCTCCTCGTCGCCAAGCGGTATAAATGATTCTCCCTTTATTATCTCCTTAACGTATGTATAACAGCCTTCCCTGTTATGCATTGAGTTAATCACATAACCATTGTTGCTGTTATCAAGCATTGCAAGCGCAAAGCTTAACTTTCCACCCATCTCATTGAATGCATCGTACTTGACAATTCCAAGCTTCGTATACACAGTCTTCATCTCTTCCTTTATGGAAGCAAGCTGATTGGTATGTTTATCAGTCAGCTCGACCAGATCCTTAATCTTGGCAAAATGGTCAAGCATTGCATCCTCCAGATTCTCTGCCGTTTTGCCGTTCATAAACAGTCTATAGTTCTGTCGCATCTTCTTTAATTTTACCATTGTCACTATCAGCAGCACAAGGCTTACTATACTTATTAACGCAAACACACCAACTGCTATACATAGGCATAGCATGAACATGTCTGAGTTGAATATTTTTTCCATGTTTCTCTCCTTATTTATTCTTTGATATAAAATGTAAATTTACACATATTAACTTTAGTTGTGTTACTTCCGTTTTTTAATTATACCTTATACTTTCTATCTGTTTTCACAGTAAAGAACATATCATATATCATTTTTATACCCCTGCATATTGCAAGCATTGCCTGCAGTACTGCCACCAATAAGTAGTTTGAAAGTTTTTCTTTCAAACTTATCTCTCATATATTTATACTTTTATTGTTGCTGCATACGCCGGTGTTCTTTTCTGCTTTTCAGATTATATAAAATATACAGTCTATTTAACATGTCCATTCTCAATCAACTCCATAATTCTCTCGAATTCCTCTCTGGAGCCATAGTTGATTTCAATTTTTCCCTTATTATTATCCTTATTATGAATAATAACCTTGCTTCCAAACACAGAGTTCAGCTTTTCCTCATATTGTCTGTACACAAAATCATTGGCAGGTATCGTCTTTTCCTTCTTTTCGTCCTTGCCGCTTGCGATATCCTTGATAAGCTTCTCTATCTCTCTCACGCTGAGCTTCTCATCAAATATTCTCATGGCGACATTGTACTGCTTATCTCCATCCTCGATTGCAAGAAGCGCTCTGGCATGCCCTGCTGAAATCATATCGTCAATGAGCATCTGCTGTACTCTGTTGTCAAGCTTTAAAAGTCTCATGGAATTGGTTACGGCTGCCCTGCTCTTGAACACCCTGTCCGCTACCTCGTCCTGCTTCAGGTTATATTCCTTTACGAGTCTCTGGTATGCCTGCGCCTCCTCGATAGGATTGAGATCCTCTCTCTGGATATTTTCTATTAGGGAAAGCTCGACAATCTTCTGGTCTGAATAATCCCTTATAACAACCGGAATTTCTTTAAGTCCTGCTTTTTTAGCTGCTCTCCATCTTCTTTCTCCGGCTATTATCTCATAATATCCGTCTCTCTTCTGAACAAGCAATGGCTGTAATATACCGTATTCCCTTATTGATTCGGCAAGCTCTTCTAATGAGTCCTCCTCAAATGCTTTTCGCGGCTGTTCACGGTTCGGCTCAACCGAATTAATATTTACCTTTATCTCAGTAGGCTCTTTTACTATTACTTCCTTTTCAACTATCTTCTCAACTACCTTTGGCTTTACTTCGGAGGCAACTTTACTATCCTCAGGTATAAGTGAATTAAGTCCTTTTCCAAGTCCTCTCTTTGCTGCCATCATGTACCTCTTTTCTTCTTATGCTTTCCCGGATTTTAAATATTCACATTGTCACATTTACTGATTTTTGAGTCAAAACATCTTCTATATAATAAAACATTCTCTATGCAATATAACATTCTCTATACAATAAAACATACTCTATGTAATAAAACATTCTCTATGTAATAAAACATTCTCTATGCAATATAACATTCTCTACGCAATATAACATTCTATACGCAATATAATATTCTATACGCAATATAACATTCTATATACGCAATTAAACATTCTATACGTAATAAAACATACTCTATGTAATCGTACATTAAATAATTCTGCATCTTTTGATTCCCAACTTCATTTAAATTTTATTATACAGCTACTCTTTAAATATTTTTCAGCTTTATTTCTCCGGCAAGCTGTACTAACCCTACAATATTAAAAATTATTGAATGAGTATGCATATTTTCATAAAATTGATTTAATATTCCCAGTTATCATCCCCGCGATGAATTACTTCCTGCGCAAGCAATCTGTAGCTCTCCGCACCTGCCGATTTTGAATCGTAGTAATTAATCGGAAGTCCATGGCTTGGTGCCTCAGCAAGTCTTACATTTCTTGGAATTATAGTCTTATATACTGTCTGTTTAAGATTCTCCTTAACATTTTCGACAACCTGAAGAGACAGATTTGTTCTTGCATCATACATTGTGAATACGACACCTTCCATCTCCAAATCGGGATTGAGTCTGTTCTGCACAAGGCTTATTGTGTGCATAAGCTGTGATAATCCTTCAAGTGCATAGTATTCACACTGGATTGGTACAAGCACAGTATCTGCAGCCGTCATAGCATTTACAGTAAGCATACTCAGAGACGGTGGACAATCAAGTATTACAAAATCATATTCCTCTCTCACCTCTGCAAGTGCTTTCTTTAGTATATATTCCCTATCCTCTATTCCAATAAGGTCTATCTCTGCTCCGGCAAGATTCACATTCGATGGAATCACATCAAGCCTTTCAAATTGAGTATGCTCAATGCACTCTCTGATCTGACATTCACCAATCATCAACTGATAAACTGTCAACTCCGCTGCATCCTTGTCTACTCCCAGACCGCTTGTTGTATTTCCCTGCGGATCAGTGTCAACAACAAGAACCCTCTGTCCAAGCTCTGCCAGGCAGGATGACAGGTTAATTGCTGTGGTGGTCTTACCCACCCCACCCTTCTGGTTTGCTACTGCAATAATTCTTCCCATTTGCATATCCTACCTTTTAATTCATTTTAAGTCATATTATAGATTTTGTTATCATGTTGTGTACTCCCTAGGCTCTTTGAGAGCTTTTATCACATTATTGTTTCACTTTATAGATTCTTTGGTAAAGCCAAGAAGCTTGGTAATGAAATGAATATACGCAATCTGCTCCACGCTGTTTTATCAATAATATATAATGATGTTGGGTGCAAAACATGCAAGTTTAATATATGAATGTATAGAACATGTTTTGACCTCAACATCCTATAATTGTACAAAAATGAGGAATTGCATTCTATATTCAAAAACCTGATTGATGAAATAAACTTCAAGAATCTGATACAAAACTTTATAAATGACTCACTGGTTTTTATTATAACAGCTTTAAATTATAAATACTACAATTTAATTGCAAAGAATACAATTTTTTTAATGTTTTATGTTTCACGTGAAACATTGTAGTTCTATAAAAGGATGTTGATGGTAAAATTTGCTAATTTGATATGCAAGTGTATAACGTATTATATTTATGCACATCAGCTCCGTTGTCCGAAGCAGGATGTCCTAAGAACTCTGAGAAAGATATTCTATACTTTTGCCACCGAAGCCGGCATACATCCCTGTATGCATTCTTCTAAATCAGCATCCATGCTATTGGGGGCTAGGGACCTAGCATAGTTCTAAAAAAATCTAAGTTTCTCCCAAAAGTCGTAATATGCATAAATACAACACATTATATACGCTAAGTTTATAGCACATGTTTTGACCCCAACATCATAAAAGAAAAATCACCGGCAATGTTTCACGTGAAACATTGCCGGTGCAACATCATCATATCAATATGAAATCTTAATCAGGTTATTCTTAATCGCAAATACTGCTGCCTGTGTTCTATCAGATACCGAAATCTTCTTAAATATATTAGACACATGATTCTTGACTGTTCTTTCGCTTATGTTCAATCTGCTTGCAATTTCTTTGTTAAATAGTCCTTCTGCTAACAGCTTTAACACATCAATCTCTCTTCTTGTCAAATCATTCAATCTATCCATCGCCGTATCGCGAACCGAAACCGTCTCATTCAGTATTGGCATCAACTCCGGTTCTATATAAAATTCACCATTATAAACCGAATGAATAGCCTTTCTCAAAGTCGTAGAATCTGATTTCTTAAGTATATATCCATCACATCCCATATCTACAGCTTTCATAAGTAAATCGGGATTATCCGTTGCTGTAAGGAAAAGAACCTTTGAACTAACCTTCTGGTCTTTCATTATCTCTAACACCTTCAAGCCATCCAGATTAGGCATATTAATGTCTAATAATACTATGTTAGGATTCACTTTACTGACAGCATTCAGGCATTCATATCCATCCGAAGCTTCAGCAACAACATTGATATCTCCCGTATTGTCAAGAATACACTTAACACCCTCTCTAACAATAGTATGATCATCCGCAATTATAACATTAATCGGCATCTACGCTTTCCTCCTTCAACATACCCGGCAGATAATCACCAAAGTATATTTTTCATATGTGGATGTAAAACTTATCCACATCAATATCATTTGTTATGTTTAGTTTAATAAACCATTATGTATTTTTTAATCACCTGATGACGTCAGGGTCAAAGCATACTAATTTGAATATATGGTCGTATAATATGATATCAGGGTCAAAATGTCAGAAATCTGAAGCAAGCTTGCTTGCAAAAGGATTTTTGACCTTGGAACCCGCCAAAAACATGAATAAGCAGCCATTTTTCGTAGAAAAATGAGCGAATTATGAATGTTTTTGAAGATTGCGAGAGTGCAAAGCACGAAGCAATCCGGTATCATTGGGGGCAAAATACCTTTTGACCCCAACATCATAATATAATATAAATATATCCGACCGCTGCAAAATGTAAATCTATTTTTTAATACATGGTTTTACCAATACTCTTTAAAACAAGGCAAATACCTTGATAAGTATATGTATACCAATAACCACTCATACATTGTGTATACAATTCCACAATATATGACATTATAACATAGAATCTCTCAATTATATATCTTATTGATAAGTCAAATATTTTTCTATAAGCTGCTGAAATATCAACTAGTAAATTGGAACTATTATAAATAATTATATACTATAATTTGCTTTTTGAAAAGCTTATAATAAAAAAAACATGCTTGTCAGTTAATTTGTATTATACTATACTGTATATAAAGTATGTTTCAAACATAAGCAATCTGCCTCTGAGCGAAAGCAGATTGCTTTGACGGCACAGCTTCAATTAAAATCGCTCAGAAATGAGGTTCGTATGAGTCACAACAAAAATAAACATCCCTTTCTGAAAATGACTGCCCTGGCACTTGGGTGCATGGCTGTCTACAACACCTATGAATATAATAGGGCAACCTCCGGCAACCACAATCATCGTGAAGAATGCCGCGTGTACACAGGACGTTTCGGTGATATATACTATAGGCATTATGGAAGCGGCAGCCCTGTTCTCCTGCTGCACACTCTTGAACCGTCAGCCAACATGTCCGAGTGGATAGCTGCAGCAATAGAGCTTGGCAAATCCCATTCCGTATACATCATAGACCTACCGGGCTGCGGTTTTTCGGACAAGAGCACCATTGATTATTCCATCTATATGTACGCCCTTGCAGTCAACGATTTTGTGAAAAACAGAATCCTAAGACACCATGACACCGCTACGGGTATGCATGCCGCTGCGATATCGACATCCTCTGCAATACTTATCTGTGCGGCATTGACGGCACCTAAGCTCTATTCTGGTTTATCCTTTATCAATCCGCAGGCTATGGAGACTACCTACTGCAATCCTTCTACCAAGCCTGTATTTGCAAAATGTATCCGTGCTGTATATAACACTCCTGTTATCGGTTCATTTATGTACAATCTTAAATACAACCGCGCTGCCATAATGGACAAGCTGTCCAAGGTATCCGGACTTGAAGTGGCACAGAAGAATGAGCTTGCCGATTCCATGTACGAGGCAGCTCACACCGGCGGCTATTACGGACGTTTTCTGCTGGCAAGCATACATGGCAACCTTTTAAACTCAGATATTGCCCGTATGCTGTCTAAGCTGTCAACACCTATACTCATTGTAACCGGCTCCGCCGACAGGCAGGCAAAAAAAGCACTGCCGGCCTTTGATATCGACAAGGAAAATATATCCTCCGTCATTCTCGAAGATATCAGCGCCCCACAGCTTGAATGTCCTGACAAGCTTGCCAGAATACTCAACAGCTTCTTCAATTAAATATTTAAAAACAGAATATTATGAGCCGGATACACCACAATTTATAAATTGCTGTGTATCAGGCTCATTGCTATTCAATACAGAAATTACTAATCATAATTCTTATTGCTATAAACAACGAAATGTCCAAGTGTTATCTGAACAAATGCTTGATTTTACTGGTGTTTCTGGCACTCAATTTCTTAGCTTACATTTATTATACATTATCTCCTCAAATAAAAATAGTGATTTTTTTTTATACATATCTACGCATTCTCCCAATAAACCAAAATACTTTTGATATCTCTGTTAATAAGTTCTTTATACGATACTATTTTATTATTACTCAATCTTAATAAATTCTGTAATTCTATTGCTGCAGCTGATGTTGCATCCTCACTAACAGCTTTATCATATGCCGTTCGAATTTTTGTAATAATATTACTCTTTACATCGTCAAAAACAACTAAAGTAACATTATTGTTTATAATAATTTCCTTTACTTTCTCAATGCTAAAATCATTCACGTCCTTCTGAGTAACCAAGCCACATCCAGTAGCCGTTGCAAGATATCTTTTAATTCTTGCATCTGTAGATTTTCCGGTTGTTAATCGAAATCTATCCTTCAATGTGGTTTGACACTCTATATTAATAACCTGATCAGGCATCGTACTATAGGCTTCAAGACTGGGAATGACAAAGTCCATTATAGTTCCGCCATCCTCTCTCTGTTGTTGTTGGTTATTTGGAATATTACATTTTTCAAAAATAGTTTGTAAATGATTTTGCAATGTATTTCCGACTCTACATTTAGCTGACTGTTTCTGGGAAAAAGAAACAACATCCATAATCGGACCAATTGTTTCTGAAATCTCGCTAATAAAATATTCCATATCAACACGATCTTGTCTACACTCATTAAAAAGTCTTTCTAAACGTTCAAGATTCGCACTTGTTTCTGGATATCGTTGATCTTTTCTCTTATATATTTCTCTAAAATAATATGGTAAGGCAGAAGATAAAATACTGCTATTTTTCTCTGCAAATATCTCTGTCTCTGCCTCAAAAAGCCCCTTTAGAATATCATCTGTATGTTCAAGAACATATTTCTTTGTAATCTCCACTCCCAAAGTCTTTTGATATCTTTCAAAGGCTAACTCCGCCATCTCTTTAGATGACGGCAAAAAATAATTTCTGACTTTTTTAAGATATCCAGAATTTCCACCTACCTCATCTTTAATTGCCATACATCCACCCCTTTCTGTACTTTATAAATTATATTGTACTCTTGAACAGCAAAAAAGGGAAGTCCATTTCTGCTTCCCTTAAAACTATAATACTTTCATAATTTCTTCTGCGATTGCCTTTGCCAATAATGGAGGCACTGCATTTCCTACTTGAGTATATTGAGGAACTTCAACTCTTCTACGCAATCCTCCTGTTGTTCGCTTACCCATAAACTCAAAAGAATCATCAAATGACTGACATCGAGCCATTTCCCGAACACTAAAAGTCCTTGCCTCCCACGGGCTAATATAATCATCCGCTATACTAACAACCGTTGCCGATGGTTGTTCGGGATCAAATCGCTGCCTGATATTTTTCTTTGTAAGCAATACTTCTACTTCATCAGCTGTTGCCTTTTTGCTTTTATACAATGCAATTACTTCATCTGGTGTCTTTTCAAGTTTTTCACAACACATTTTAATAAGTGCTGGTTTGTCAGAAATATCTATTCCGAATTCCATAACTCTCTTTTTCAACATGGAACCACTCTCACCCGACATGAACAAACTGAATCTCTCCACCACTAAATCTGAACTTTCCGGCAATTCATTATTCATAACTTTCTTGGGAGCCGGAATTGGTTTCCCATCAATTCCCGGTGTTCTTCCATTTCTGCTATCAATTTGAAACTGGCTTAATTGCCTATTATTTTTTTTTCTTATTTTAGAATCCGTAATTAAATCACCAATGGCATCCAATAAATTGAGATAATTCTCTGGTTTGACCGTTGGTTTTGGATATTCCGGTGGCATCATATCATCCCGATAACCAATAAAAATAATACGATTTCTTCTCTGTGGTACACCAAAATCTGCTGCATTAAGAATCCGTGGTTTAAGGGTCTGATAACCAATTCTAGATAGTTCTGCAGTCAACAAATCTGGTGTTACAGAACCATCCGGATAAACAGGTCCCTCTTCCTCAGGTAAATCTAACCCTTTGTATCCAATAAACTGCATATCAACAAATCCTTCTACATTTTCCAATACAATGTATTTAGGACGTACCTCATTGATAACCCTCACATACTCACCAAACAACATATTTCTTGGATCAGATTTATCTCGCCTACCTGCTCTCGAAAATCCTTGACAACTCGGACCACCTATCATTAAATCAATATCAGGTATTTCTTTTCCTTCAAATATTTCAAGATTAGCAATATGTCTTTTGATATCCTCTCCAGTAAGATTTCGTATATCAGCTCTTTCAAACCATGTGTTTTTCCCTTGTATTAATCCGAGTTGCTCATGGCGATGCCGATATGTCACTTCAACCATATCGCTTATATCTGAACTAAAAAGAATATGAAACCCAGCTTGTATTAGCCCTTCTGAACAGCCTCCGGCTCCACAGAACAAATCTACAGCATATGGCACTACCAATCACCTCCAACAAATCAAATCATACCATAAACTTTCTTAAAAGTCCAGGAAATATATATAAGGAATCATAACACAGATTCATCCAAAAGTCCAGGACTCATTAATATTATCATAGGTTCTCCTTAAAGTCCAGGGATAAAATAATTCACATAATCACAACATTCATTAAATTTTTTATACACAAAAAGAGCAACCGATTTATCTCGATTACTCTCTGTTCATTACTTCCATGATAATAATATCAACTCTTATTAAAAAAAATTTACGTGTGGTTAGTTCTTTATTTTTGCAATACTTTACGAGGTTTTCTCTTCAAAGACCAAATGCCTTCAATCCATTATAAATCAAGCATCTCCGCTACTTCCCAGTCATTACTTCTTATCAACAACCTGAAAGAATGAAATCTCCAAGTCTCAACCTTAATGCTGTAAAATAACGAAATTTCCAATCATCCCCCAGCTATCGTCGATACCATGATTAACTGCGTATGCACCCATTCCACCATCCAGCTATACTTTATCAGCCTACTGCAGCGGCTCCTTCGCCGGCAGTCCCGCCTTTCTTGGATATTTCTTAGAGGTGGCTGCCGTCTTTTTTATTACAACAAATGTCCTGTCTATATCCGTATCCGGCAATGTGAGCTTATGCACATCCGCTATCTCCCCGCCTAACAGCTTCACAGCTCTTTCAGCCGCCTTAAGCTCCTCATCAAGCTGTCCCGCCTTATATGCTATAAAACAGCCTCCGACCTTGACATAAGGAATGCAGTACTCACTCAAGGTTGACAGGTTCGCCACTGCGCGCGATACGCACACATCGAATTTCTCACGGTAATCCCTGTTTTTCGCGTAGTCCTCCGCTCTCCCGTGGAGAGTCTCAATATTCTTTAGGGAGGTCTGCCTGATGACCTCGTCTAAGAACTTGATTCTCTTGTTGAGCGAATCTAAAAGAGTAAAATCAGTATCCGGATACATTATCTTTAACGGTATGCCCGGAAAGCCCGCTCCCGTACCGATATCCACAACCCTGTCTGTTTTTTTGAAGGAATATACACAATTTACCGCAAGACTGTCCACAAAATGTTTAATAACAACCTCATCATATTCAGTAATACCTGTAAGGTTCATAAATTCATTCCACTCACACAGAAGCTTATGGAAGCTGTTAAGCTGCTCACACTGCAAATCAGTCGCATTATAACCAATTTTTTCCAGACTATCTCTTAAAAAATCTGCCATCAACACTCTCCTAACTCTTTTTATATGTTATCTCTAAATGATATTTTCTGCCATACTATCTTCTGCTCTCAAGGTACACTAACAGCACTGTAACATCCGCCGGTGACACGCCGGAGATTCGTGAGGCCTGTCCGATAGAACGTGGTCTAAAGCTCTTAAGCTTCTGTCTTGCCTCAAGTCTCAAGCTTCCAACCTCATCATAATCTATATTATCAGGTATAAGCTTCTTCTCAAGCTTCTTAAAGTGCTCAACCTGTCTTAGCTCCCTCTCAATATATCCCTGATACTTTATATTTATATTAACCTGCTCGATGACATCCCAAGTAAGAGGCTTTCTGTCCTTATCAAGCTCCGCAATTGTCTCATAATCAAGCTCAGGGCGCTTTATGAGGTCTGCAAGCGATACACCGTTGTTGAGCGCAGTGCTGTTGTGTCTTGCGAGAAAATCGCACACTTCGTTTGTTCCACCTACCATAACGCTGCTAAGGCGCCTTATCTCCTCAGCTATCGCTCTTCTCTTTTCCTCAACCTTTTCCATTCTCTCATCGGAAATAAGTCCAATCTCATGTCCCTTTGCCGACAGTCTTAAGTCCGCATTGTCCTGTCTTAAAAGCAGCCTGTACTCTGCCCTTGAGGTCATCATTCTGTAGGGCTCATGGCTTTCCTTGGTGACAAGGTCATCTATCAGCACTCCTATATAGGCCTCCGAACGGTCAAGAATCAAAGGCTCCCTTCCAAGAAGCTTCATTGCTGCGTTGATTCCGGCTATAAGTCCCTGCACCGCAGCCTCCTCATAGCCTGAGCTTCCGTTTATCTGTCCACCTGAAAAAAGTCCGTGGACATTCTTGAACTCAAGTGAGGACTTAAGCTCCACAGCATTGATACAGTCATACTCTATCGCATACGCGTTTCTTACAATCTTTACATTCTCAAGTCCCGGAACAGTGCGGTACATGGCATACTGTACATCCTCCGGGAGCGAGCTTGACATTCCGCCAAGATACATTTCGTTGGTATAATTGCCCTCCGGCTCAACAAAGACCTGATGTCTGTCCTTATCCGCAAATCTTACAACCTTGTCCTCTATGGATGGACAATAGCGAGGACCTGTGCCCTCTATCTTTCCCGAATACAATGGGGAGCGGTCGAGATTATCCCTTATAATCTTGTGGGTTTTCTCATTCGTATATGTAAGGTAGCACGATACCTGCTCCTTCTGTATATCGTCCGGGTTGGTTGTGAATGAAAACGGAACAATGTGCTTATCACCGAACTGCTCCTCCATCTTTGAAAAATCGATTGAGCGCTTGTCCACACGCGCCGGTGTACCCGTCTTAAAGCGTCTCACTTCGATTCCAAGCCTCTTTAGGGCATCGGTAAGGTGATTGGCAGCCTGAAGTCCATTAGGACCTGTATAGCTGCTCACATCGCCGTATATGCACCTAGCCTTGAGATATGTTCCTGTACAAAGCACAACTGCGCGGCAGTGATATACAGCTCCGGAATAGGTCTTTACACCTGTAACATTCCTGCCATCGTCCGTGAGAATATCCGCTACCTCCGCCTGACGGACGGTAAGGTGCTCCGTATTCTCAATAGTTCTTCTCATCTGCCTGCTGTACTCCGACTTGTCAGCCTGCGCACGCAGGGAGTGAACTGCCGGTCCCTTGGAGCTGTTAAGCATCTTAGACTGGATGAATGTTTTGTCAATATTTTTGCCCATCTCTCCGCCCAATGCATCAAGCTCTCTCACAAGATGTCCCTTGGAGCTTCCGCCAATATTGGGATTACAAGGCATCATTGCAATGCTCTCAACGCTCACCGTGAACATGATCGTCTCAAGCCCCAGCCTGGCACAGGCAAGTGCTGCCTCGCATCCTGCATGTCCGGCGCCTACAACTACAACATCATAATTTTCCTCAAGATAATTTTCCATTTTTTATCCCCCTGCATACTGCAAGCACCGCTTGCAGTACTGCCACCAATAAGTAGTTTGAAAATGTTTTTTCAAACTTATACCTCTGCATACTGCAGGCATTGCTTGCAGTACTGCCACCAATAAGTAGTTTGAAAATGTTTTTTTCAAACTTTCATCCATGCGGCAAAGCACAGCCTCTCTTTTCTATAATATTTCTTATTTTCCCATACAGAACTTGCCAAAAATCTCATTCACAAGGTCTTCCTCAACCGATTCACCGATAACCTTTCCAAGCTCCTCATAGGCATTCATAAGGTCAATCGTTAACAAATCCTCCGGAACCGACATAGCTGCTCCGTCCTTGACGAGCATAAAGCTCTCCTTAGCCTGCTGCAGTGCGTCCTTCTGCCTTGCGCGCGTAATCATGACCTCATCGTTATAGGAAATCTCTCCTCCTAGGAACATCTCTTCAAGCTTTTTCTCAAGCTCCTCAATTCCGGACTGCTCCTTGGCAGAAATGCTTATAACCGGACAATCAATAAATCCCTTTATGTCCTCCTGTGTTGTCTTAGTCTGAAGGTCGGATTTATTCAGAAGAACTATTACCTTTCCCTGAATACCTTCGTTAATCATTGATATGATATCCATGTCATTGTCATCAAGCCCGGTGGAGCCATCCACAACATATATAATCAAATCTGCCTCTCTGGCAAATCTTCTCGACTTATCCACACCAAGCTTTTCCACAATATCCTCAGTCTGTCTTATGCCCGCCGTATCGATGAGCTTCAGTATGATTCCATGCAGGTTAATCTGCTCCTCAAGAGTATCCCTCGTAGTGCCCGCAATGTCCGTAACTATCGCTCTTTCCTCGCCTAAAAGAGTGTTTAAAAGGCTGGATTTTCCGGCATTGGGCTTACCCAGTATGACTGTCCTCACACCCTCAGTAAATATCTTACCGTTGTCAACACTTTTCAACAACTTATCCACAGCGTTTATCCACTTATCCACATAGTTATCCAACTTATCCACATAGTTATCCAGACTAATGTGCTCAGGATCGTCCAAAGCCGCCTCAATAAAGGCTATATTGTATATAAGCTCTTCCCTGATTTTTTTAATCTCTGTGGATAACTTTCCGTTTAGCATGTTCACAGAGCTTTTTAACGCGTAATTATTTTTTGCGTTTATAACGTCAATAACCGCCTCCGCCTGTGCAAGGTCAATCCTTCCGTTCAGGAACGCTCTCTTCGTAAACTCTCCCGGTTCTGCCGGTCTTGCACCATTTCTTAAGACAAGCTCAAGAATCCTTCTGGTCACATACGCACCTCCATGGCAGTCAATCTCCACCACATTCTCGCGCGTGTATGTGTTAGGCTCCTTCATAACCAGCACAAGAACCTCATCAATAAGCTCCTCACCGTCATATATATGTCCATAATGAGCCATGTGGCTCCTTGATTCCGATAATTTTTTATTACTTTTTCCCTTAAAAACCCTGTCTGCAACCGTAATTGCAGCATCACCGCTTATTCTCACAATGCCAATTCCGGCATTACCCATACCTGTCGCAATCGCAGCGATTGTTTCACGACTCTCCATACTTATCCTCATTTCTATATAACTTAAAAAGATGTGCACATATTCGCATACGCACACATCTTGATAATATGTTACTTTTAAGTTGAATGCAAGGATAATTTACGCATTTCTCTTCAAATATACAACTACATGGCGGAAAGGCTCCTCGCCCTCGCTTCTTGTTGATACATACTTGTCATTCTGAAGTGCTGAATGTATGATTCTTCTCTCATACGGATTCATCGGCTCAAGAGAAACAGGCTTTCTGGTTCTCTTAACCTTGTATGCAATATTCTTTGCAAGAGACTCGAGTGTCTCCTTTCTTCTTGCACGGTAATTTTCGGCATCTAACTTCACGCGAAAATATCCGTCTGCTTCCTTGTTAGCCACAAGGCTTACAAGATACTGTAATGAGTCAAGTGTCTGACCTCTCTTACCGATAAGAACTCCCATGTTCTCGCCTACAAGCTCTATATCAACGGAGCCTTCGTTCTCATCAATAACGACCTTAACCTCAGCTTCCATATCCATTGCCTTTAAAACATCGCCAAGGAACTTCTTAATTGCCGGTTCCATATTATCACCTGCAACCGGTCTCTTTGAAGTCTTGTCCATATTCTCTTCCGGCTTCTGGGCAGGAGTGCTCTTAACCTGTAACGGCTTCTCAGTATTGACAGGCTTAACATTCTCTGAAGCTCTTTTAAATTCATTCTTAGGTGCCTGAGTATCCACTTTTTTAACTTCAGGCTTCTTAAAAGGCTTGCTCTCCTGCTTAGGAGCCGCTACTGCCTCTTTGACCACCTGCTCAAATTCATCCTGTGCATCAGCTATGCGAACTTTAATCACTGCAGGACGTCTGTTGATTCCCAAAAATCCGTTGCTTCCCTTGTCAACTACCTCATACTCAAGCTTATCGCTTGTCACAGAAAGCTTAATAGTCGCATTAGTAATGGCTTCGTCTACCGTTTTGCCGGTAATCTCTATATACTCCATGATATTTTTCCTCCAATACTAATTCTTTGAATTTTTCTCATTGTACATCTTAACCATATTCGCCTTTGCCGCAAGTGAACCCGGCTTCGCGTTCTGGTTGTAATATTCTGTAGATTCTTTGATTTCCTTGGCGCGCTCGCCTCTTCTGGCAACCTCGTCCTCTTTTCTCTGTACAGCCTCCTCATAATTGGTTACCGCTGAGGTATCAACCTTTTTAGGAGGAAGTCCCTTCTTAGCCCTCTTCTTATTAACCTTATCCATGTTCTTCGCAATGAGCTTTTCCACATCAACCTTGTCCATGTACTTGTTAATAAAAATCTGCTGTATACACTGCACAACACTACCCATAATCCAGTAAAGTCCAAGACCGCTAGGCATGGAAACACAGAACACAGCCGAAATAACAGGCATCATTGTGTTCATCATCTTCATTGACTGTGCTGCCGTGTTGTTCTCGTCATCATTATTCACAGGGTTCTTCGACTGCATGAGCTTTACGGAAAGCCACTGTGTAAGACCAGCTAAAAGAGGAATTAAAAGTGCAAGGCTGAGCTTAAAGCCCGGTGCTGTCGCTAAGTTAATTCCGAAGAAATTGTTTACATGTAAAATCTTCTCAGACTGCTGTGCTATCGTATCGGAAATTCCGTTTCCATAGCTTGTAAAAGCATTCTTAAGTGTCTCCCACTGTTCTGAAGAAAATGCATTTAAGAATCTAAGAAGTGCATCCTCTGTATCATAAGCTGCTGTGGTAAGTCCACTGTCAATAAGTACCTGATTGTAATTCGTTACACCTGTTATCGCACTGATTACAGGCTCAAATAACGCCTTTACTCTAGGAACATAATATGGAATATCACGAACTACCGCGAAAATTCCGTAGAAAATAGGAAGCTGTATAAACATCTGAAGGCATCCGCCTGTAGGAGATGTTCCATACTTCTCGTAGACAGCCTTCGTCTCAAGCTGCATTTTCTGTATGGACGCAGTATCGTTTTTACCCTTATATTTATTCTGAATCGCCGCAATCTCAGGCTGCATCATAGCTGACAGCTTGGAGAATCTCTGCTGCTTTATTGTCATAGGCATCATTATAAGCCTTACAATAATTGTAAACAGAATAATACATAATCCGATGTTAAAACCACCGGTGATAAAGAACAACGCCTGCATAATATAGCCCATTAACAAGGCGATAAAATCGATAATATCACCAAGAATAGGCACTCTTAATAAAATCATTGTTATTCCTATTCCTTCCCGGTCATTATCATACTCGATGAAAATAACCCATTATATTTAGAAAGACCAGAGACCTTCTAAAATCATAACCATATTCTTACCATAACCTGAACCATCAGTTCCATCATAATTTCAACCGTAGGTTCCATCATAATTCGAACCGCAGGTTCCATCATAATTTCAACCATAGGTTCCATCATAATTTGAACCGCAGGTTCCATCATAATTTGAACCGTAGGTTCCACCATAATTTGAACCACCGGTTCCATCATAATTTGAACCGTAGGTTCCACAATAATTTGAACCGCAGGTTCCATCATAATTTCAACCATCGGTTCCACCATAATTTGAACCGTAGGTTCCACCATAATTTGAACCATCGGTTCAAATTATTAATAGTTGGACCATAGGTCCAACTAATGTTATGGTACAGGGTCATACCCTCCCTTTGCAAAAGGGTTACACCGAAGTATTCTCTTTGTTGTCAGATAGCTCCCCTTAAGGGCGCCATATTTCTCAATAGCCTCGATGGCATACTGAGAACAGGTTGGAGTGTATATACAGGTTGGATATTTTTTCATTGGCGATAAAAACCTTCTGTAAAATCTTACCATCGCTATCAACAGCTTTTTCATTTACAATCATTCACCTCGATAAATTCCATGCAGCTTACATATATGAATAAGTGCACTCTGCGTATCTGCAAAGCCCTTGCCCTTATGTGCTGCTCTTGAAATAATCACAATGTCATAACCTGTCCGTATACTATTGTAATTGAGTCTGCACGCTTCTCTTATAAGCCTCGTGAGACGATGCCGGACAATACTATTCCCGACCTTCTTACTCACAGATATACCTATTCTGGTAATATCCGTTCCATTCTCCAAAACATACATGACCAGATACTTATTGGCATAAGACTTACCACTCTTATATACCTTTTGAAAATCGATGTTTTTTTTCAAAGTCTCATAACTGCTCATGCTTCTAACTTCCTCCTATGATTTTTCATAGAAAAAAAGGCCACACACCTGCGGCCTATACTGTTAAGCTCTTTCTTCCCTTAGCTCTTCTTGCAGATAAAACCTTTCTGCCGTTTGCTGTGCTCATTCTTGCTCTGAAACCGTGAACCTTGTTTCTCTGTCTCTTCTTTGGATGGAATGTCTGCTTCATATTCTCGTACACCTCCTTTTTGATAATGATATGGCATAATCAGGTAAGCATATCATACTATAATTAAAACATCGTTTTCATTTTATTCATTTTCACAAATAAAGTCAAGCTTTTTTTCATTACAGCACCCATTATTTTGTGTTTAATCAGGTTATTATTGACAACCGGTTTATCCACAAAAAGTTATCCCTAAAGTTATCCCCAAATTGTGGATAAGTTGTGGATAAGTCTGTTGATTAATGTTATTAACCTGTTAATTTTATCCACGAAGTCCCTATTTAAGGGTATGGATAATGTTAATTAAGATATTCACAATATTCACAAAAAGAATTTTTACTATTTCATAATTTTTCTGAAAGATATATTATATGCAACCTTTATAAAAATATTATGTAAACAAATTGTTTATATATATCTTTAAAACAGCTCTCCGCTTATTTTCTCTCCCAAACTGAGATAATCCATTGAAAATCCGCTCATTTTAAGGTATAATAGATTAGAATGACACAAAATGGGGGAATTATCGATGATTATTGAAATTAAAGAAAAATGGCCTGAGATTTTAGAGACAATAAAGAGTGAACATGAAATCAGTGATGTATCTTTTAAGACCTGGCTTCAGCCTCTTATTCCTTATGATACACATGACAACGTGTTATTTCTGCTTCTTCCTGATGAGAGAATGGGTCAGAACTATATTAACTATATAGATAAGAAATACACCGTTCCTCTGAAGGTTGCCGTAGCTGAATGTACCGGACTAGAGCTCGATATACAATTTATTTTTCCAAGCCAGACCTCCGATATCGACAGGCTTGTAAATTCATCCTCCAACGTGACTAATGCCAAACCTATTGTTTCTGTCTCTGCCCCTTCCGATGAGACCTTTGAAAAGGCCGGACTCAACAGAAAATATACTTTTGATACTTATGTCGTTGGTGATAATAACAGCTTCGCCCATGCTGCGGCTGTTGCTGTTGCCGAATCACCTGCCGAGATTTACAATCCTCTTTTTATTTACGGAGGTGTTGGTCTTGGAAAAACGCATATCATGCAGTCTATAGGTAACTACATCCTGACCAAGGATCCTAACAAGAAGGTCATGTATGTTACCTCAGAGGCATTTACCAATGAACTGGTCGAATCCATCAAGAATGACCGTACCAATACCAATCAGAAATTCCGCGATAAATATCGTAAGGTTGACGTGCTGCTTATCGATGATATTCAGTTTATCGCAGGTAAGGAAAGTACTCAGGAGGAGTTCTTCCATACTTTTAACGCCCTGCGTGAATCCAAGAAGCAGATTGTTATATCATCTGATCGTCCGCCTAAGGACATTGCCACATTAGAGGACAGGCTTCGTTCGAGATTTGAATGGGGTCTCACGGTTGACATTGCTCCGCCTTCCTATGAGACGAGAATGGCTATTCTCCGAAAGAAGGCCGAATTTGAAAACCTGAATGTTCCCAATGAGATATTAGAGTACATTGCCAACAATATTAAATCCAACATCCGTGAGCTTGAAGGCTCTCTCACCAAGCTCACCGCCTACGCTAAGTTTACACATAACGATCTGAGCATTGCCCTTGCTGAGGAAGCGCTCCGCGACATCATCTTCCCTAACGAGACAAGGGATGTAACACCGGATCTCATCATCAAGACTGTGTCGGACCATTTCAATATTACGCCTGCCGATATCACATCCCATAAGCGCAATAAAGAGATTGTTTACCCTCGCCAGATTGCTATGTATCTTTGTCGCGCAATGACTGATGTACCGCTTGCAACTATCGGCAAGCTTATAGGCAACCGTGACCACACCACCGTTATTCATGGTGCGGACAAGATATCCGATGCTATCAAAAATAACGAACAGACTAAGGAGCTTATTGATATCCTTATAAAGAAGATTAACCCATCATAGAATTCAATAAGTTATCACCATTATTTTATACACATTATAATAAGGAAGAAACTCGTTATTCTTTGTGGATAAACAACTGAATAATCCTGTGGATAACTGTTGATAAATGTTATTTTTCTGTGTATAAACTATTTTTCTGTCCACATGTATTTTTAGGTTTTATTTTTGTCCACAATGCCTTAACAGCTTGTCCTTTGATTATTAACACACTTATTCTTTTTCTGAAACCCTTATTTTTCGCGGCTTCAGAGGGGTTATCAACATATTCACACCCCCTACTACGACTACTGCTGAATATTTTTATTAATTTATTAACAGCACTCCACTGTGCATTTCTTTTGAAGGGAGAATTAACAATGAAAATCATATGCAATAAATCTGACCTATTATCCGGTATTACCATAGTCCAGAAGGCTGTTCCCGCTAAGACTACAATGACCATTCTTCAATGCATACTAATTGATGCAACCGCCGGTGAAATTAAACTTACAGGTAACGATATGGAGCTTGGCATTGAAACAGTTATCAAAGGTGAAATCGAACATCGCGGTATCATTGCCATAGATGCTAAGATATTTTCTGATATTATAAGAAAGCTTCCTGACAATGAAGTTACCATTGAAACAGATGAGAATTATGTTGCCCGGATTACCTGTGAAAAGGCTAACTTTACAATTGCCGGTAAATCCGGAGAAGATTTTCCCTGCCTGCCTTATGTAGATAAGGATAGATATATTGAACTTTCCAAGTTCTCTCTTAAGGAATTGATAAGACAGACAATTTTTTCAATAGCCGATTCTGAGAGTACCAACAGAATTATGACCGGTGAGCTTTTTGAAGTTAAAGATAACAATCTTCGGGTTGTTACACTTGATGGCCACAGAATTTCAATAAGAACTATTGAGCTTAAGGAATCCTATGAACCTATTAAAGTAATTGTTCCGGGAAAGACACTCAATGAAATCAGTAAGATTCTCTCCGCTGAGACTGATGAGAACGTGAGTATTTTCTTCACCGACAATCATATTTTATTTGAATTTGATGAGACTAAGGTTGTTTCAAGACTTATCGATGGAGAATTTTTCAAGATTGACCAGATGCTCTCAAAGGATTATGAAACGAAGGTTGTAATTAACAAAAAGGAATTTTTGGATTGTATTGATCGTTCAATGCTTCTTGTTAAGGAGGGAGATAAGAAGCCTATTATTGTAAATATTACGGACGGCAATCTTGAGATAAAGATTAACTCACCTATCGGTTCCATGAACGAGGATATTGATATTACCAAGGAAGGTAAAGACATAATGATTGGCTTTAACGGCAGATTCCTTATGGATGCGCTTAAGGTTATAGATGATGAACAGATTTCTATATATCTCATGAATTCAAAGGCGCCTTGCTTTATCCGTGATGACAGGAATGAATATGTATATCTGATTCTTCCTGTAAATTTTAACAACTATTAGAATAGATAATAATATAGTTGAGCTGTAATCTCGTGCATACAAGAATTTTATGCATAATTATACTGCATATTTATGCATAAAGAATAAATATAAGCTAATAATGAATATTTATTCACAAATATTATGCTAACATAGCTTCAGCAAAATATTATATTTAAATATATTAAGATAATTTTTAAATGTATCCGATAGAAAAGAATTATGTATGAAGGTGTAAGAAAGGGAAAATATGGAAATAATTAAATTGCGCGATGAATTTATAAAGCTTGGACAGGCATTAAAGGCAGCCGGTCTTGTTGAATCGGGAGTTGACGCTAAGCTTGTTATACTTGACGGACAGGTAAAGGTAAATGGTGCTGTGGAGCTTCAGAGGGGCAAGAAGCTTCATGCAGGTGATGTTGTTGAGTATGATGGAGAAACTATCAGAATTGAGGAGTAAATTTGAAGGTGAAGCTTTCAAACTATTTATTGGCGGCAGTACTGCAGGCAATGCCTGCAGTATGCAGGGGGTATAGACATGGTTATCGAAGCTCTTGATCTGCAAAATTACAGAAATTATGAGCTCCTTGGCATGACATTTTCGCCGCAAACCAATATTCTTTATGGTGACAATGCGCAGGGAAAGACGAATATACTTGAAGCAATATATGTTGCCGGTACTACCAAGTCACACAGAGCCGGCAAGGACAGGGAGATAATCGCCTTCGACAGCGATGAGGCACATATTAAGATGCTTGTGAGAAGGCACAATATTCCTCACAGAATAGATATGCATCTTAAGAAGGCAAAAGCTAAGGGCGTGGCGATAGACGGAATACCGATAAAAAGGGCAGTGGATCTGCTTGGAATAATCAATATAGTGTTCTTTTCACCCGAGGATCTCAACATAATTAAGAGCGGACCTGCTGAGCGTAGAAGATTTATGGATATGGAGCTGTGCCAGTTGGACAAGATATATGTTCATAATCTGGTCAATTATAACAAGGTTCTTCTTCAGCGCAATAAGCTTTTGAAGGATATAGCCTTTAATCCGTCACTTGCGGATACACTGGATGTGTGGGATGAACAGCTTGTAGGCTATGGGCTTGAGCTTATAAAGATAAGACAGAGGTTTGTGGAAAACCTGAATGGTATTATATATGATATACATAACAGGCTTTCCGGCAACAAGGAGCAGTTAAAGCTTGTATATGAGCCGGATGTGACAGAGGCTGATTTTAAGACTAAGCTGGCTTCCTCGCGCGATAGAGATATCAGGCAGAAGTCCACAGGCTATGGACCACATCGTGATGATATGAATTTTCTGTTGGGAGACATGGATGTAAGGAAGTATGGCTCGCAGGGGCAGCAGAGAACCTGTGCACTGTCCCTTAAGCTGTCGGAGATAGAGCTTGTAAAGAGTATCACAGGAGATACCCCGGTATTACTGCTTGATGATGTCTTTTCGGAGCTTGATGCAAACAGACAGAATTATCTTTTGGACAGTATAAGTGACGTACAGACCATCGTCACATGTACGGGACTTGATGAATTTATAAATAACCGTTTTCACCTGGACAAGGTATTCTATGTGACTAACGGACATGTTATAGAGAAAAACTGAGTCTGCTGTGCAATAGGTGTGCAGTGACGAATTGATGTATATGGAGGCGCTGTTGCCGTATATATCAGAATTTCATAATATTTTAGTTAGCGCAGAAATGAGGAAAGCATGGAAAATAACTACGGAGCTGACCAGATACAGATTTTGGAGGGGCTTGAGGCTGTAAGAAAAAGACCCGGAATGTATATCGGCAGTACATCATCGAAGGGACTTCATCATCTGGTATATGAGATAGTTGACAATTCAGTGGATGAGGCATTGGCAGGCTACTGTACGGAAATTGATGTACAGATTAACGCAGACAATTCAATTACCGTGACGGACAACGGAAGAGGTATTCCTGTAGGAATCAACGCAAAATCCGGACTTCCTGCGGTACAGGTTGTGTTTACGATACTTCATGCCGGCGGAAAGTTCGGTGGTGGAGGCTACAAGGTATCAGGAGGTCTGCACGGTGTAGGTGCGTCCGTTGTCAATGCTCTTTCCGAGTGGCTTGAGGTAAGAGTGTGCCGTGACGGCAGCATATATGAGCAGAGATATGAGAGGGGCAAGGTGATGTACCCTCTTAAGATTGTCGGAAGCTGCGACCCTGAAAAGACCGGAACGAAGGTTACATTCCTTCCGGACAAGGAAATCTTTGAGGATACTGTATATGATTTTGACGTATTGAAGAATCGTCTCAGAGAAATGGCATTTCTCACAAAGGGAATCAAGATTATTCTCAGGGATGACAGAGAGGATAAAAAAGAGAAGGTATTCCACTATGAAGGCGGTATAAAGGAATTTGTCCAGTACTTAAACCGCAGCAAGACTCCGCTCTATGAGAATGTTATTTACTGTGAGGGCACTGTAAACAATATTTCTGTTGAGGTTGCTTTCCAGCACAATGATGACTACAACGAGAGTATTTATTCATTTGTAAATAATATCAATACGCCTGAGGGTGGTATGCACCTTACAGGCTTTAGAAATGCCATAACAAAGACCTTCAATGACTATGCGCGTTCTAATAAGCTTTTAAAGGACAGCGAACAGAATCTTACCGGAGAGGATATAAGAGAGGGTCTTACCGCTATTGTGAGTGTGAAGATTGAGAATCCTCAGTTCGAAGGACAGACGAAGCAGAAGCTTGGAAACAGTGAGGCGAGAGGAGCGGTTGACAATGTTGTAACAGAACAGCTTACATATTTCCTTGAGCAGAATCCGACAGTTGCCAAGATGATATGCGAGAAATCACTTCTTGCCCAGAGGGCGAGGGAGGCTGCAAGAAAGGCGCGTGACCTCACAAGAAGGAAGACTGCTCTTGAATCGATGAGCCTTCCGGGTAAGCTTGCCGACTGTTCAGACAAGGACCCTAAGAATTGTGAAATATTTATTGTAGAGGGTGATTCCGCCGGAGGTTCGGCTAAGTCTGCGCGAAGCCGTGCCACACAGGCTATTCTTCCTCTAAGAGGAAAGATACTCAATGTGGAGAAGGCAAGACTTGACCGTATACTTGGAAATGCAGAGATAAAGGCCATGATTACTGCCTTCGGAACAGGTATACATGAGGATTTTGATATAAGCAGGCTTCGTTATCACAAGATTATCATTATGACCGATGCCGATGTCGACGGTGCGCATATCGCTACGCTTATGCTCACCTTCCTGTATCGATTTATGCCTGAGCTTATCAAGCAGGGCTACGTATATCTTGCACAGCCGCCTCTTTATAAGCTTGAGAAAAACAAGAAGGTATGGTATGCGTATTCCGACGAGCAGCTCAATGACATTCTTACCGAGGTAGGACGTGACCAGAACAACAAGATTCAGCGTTACAAGGGACTTGGTGAGATGGATGCAGACCAGCTCTGGGAGACTACAATGGACCCTGAGAAGAGAATCTTAAAGAAGGTATTCTACGATGAGGACTACGCTTCTGAGATTGATGTGACCTTCTCAACTCTCATGGGTGACAATGTGGAGCCGAGAAGAGAGTTCATTGAGGCGAATGCGAAGTTTGTGAAAAATTTGGATATATAAATTATAAATATTTGGAGGAGAATTTAATGGATGAACATATCTTTGATAAGGTTCATGATGTAGACCTCAAAAAGACTATGGAGGACTCATATATAGACTACGCGATGAGTGTTATTGCCGCGAGGGCACTTCCTGATGTAAGGGATGGTCTTAAGCCGGTACAGCGTAGAATACTTTACTCTATGATAGAGCTCAACAATGGTCCGGACAAGCCACACAGAAAGTGCGCGCGTATTGTCGGTGATACCATGGGTAAATATCACCCACATGGCGATTCATCTATCTATGATGCTTTGGTAAAGCTTGCGCAGGATTTTTCGACCAGATATCCGCTTGTTGATGGACATGGTAACTTCGGTTCTGTCGACGGTGACGGTGCCGCTGCCATGCGATATACAGAGGCGAGACTCAGCAGGATTTCCATGGAGATGTTGGCTGATATCGATATGGATACGGTTGATTTTACACCGAACTTCGATGAGACGGAGAAGGAGCCGTCGGTGCTCCCATCAAGATACCCGAATCTAATGGTGAATGGAACCTCCGGTATCGCCGTAGGTATGGCTACCAATATTCCTCCTCACAATCTCCGCGAGGTTATCGCCGCTGTTGTCAAGATTATCGACAACGAGGTTGAGAATGACAGGGAGACAGATATAGAAGAGCTCATGGACATTGTCAAGGGACCTGATTTCCCTACAGGAGCCATGGTTATCGGAAAGAGAGGAATCGAGGAGGCGTACCGCACAGGACGAGGCAAGATTAAGGTTCGTGCAGTGACCGACATAGAGGCTATGCCTAACGGCAAGAGCCGTATTATCGTGTCTGAGATTCCGTATATGGTCAACAAGGCAAATCTTATCCAGAAGATAGCGGAGCTTGTCAAGGATAAGAAGATAGATGGAATAACAGACTTAAGAGATGAGTCCGACAGACAGGGTATGAGAATATGCATTGAGCTGCGCAAGGATGCCAATGCCAACATAGTTTTAAACCAGCTCTACAAGCATACGCAGATGCAGGATACCTTCGGTGTGATTATGCTTGCGCTTGTGGACCAGCAGCCTAAGGTATTGAACCTCAAGGAGATGCTAGGTTATTACCTTCTCCATCAGAAGGATGTTGTCACAAGAAGAACACGCTATGAGCTTAACAAGGCTGAGGCGCGTGCACACATCTTAGAGGGCTTGATGATAGCTCTTGACAATATCGATGAGGTCATAAGCATAATCAGAAGCTCCGAGAATGTTGCCGCTGCTAAAGCAAGGCTCATTGAACGCTTCGGTCTTTCGGATGCACAGGCACAGGCTATTGTTGATATGCGTCTTAGAGCACTCACAGGCTTAGAGAGAGAGAAGATTGAGCAGGAGTTAGCTGCACTCAGGGCGAGAATAGAGGAGTTGAAGGAAATTTTAGCAGACGAGAAGAAGCTTCTTATGGTCATCCGTAAGGAGATTATTGCAATCTCCGATAAATACGGTGATGACAGAAGAACATCCATCGGCTATGATGAGTCCGAAATCAACATGGAGGATCTTATTCCTGATGAGAGCACAGTTATAGCTATGACTAATCTCGGATATATCAAGAGAATGACACTTGATAACTTCAAGAACCAGAACAGAGGCGGACGCGGAATAAAGGGCATGCAGACCATAGATGAGGACTACATAGAAGACCTGTTTATGACAACAACGCACAAGAATCTCCTGTTCTGTACAAGCCTTGGACGTATCTACCGCATGAAGGCTTATGAGATACCGGAGGCGGGTCGTACCGCGAGAGGAACAGCGATTGTGAATCTCCTACAGCTTATGCCGGGTGAGAAGATAAGTGCAATCATACCTGTAAACGGTATAAAAGATGACACATATCTTTTCATGTGCACTAAGAACGGTATTGTAAAGAGAACTCCGGCAAAAGAATACGCCAACATTCGTAAGACCGGTATACAGACAATCACACTCAGGGATGATGATGAGCTTATCGAGGTTAAGGAGACAGACGGAAACAAGGATATAATACTTGTGACAAGGCTTGGTATGTGTATACGCTTCAATGAGCAGGATGTAAGACCTACCGGAAGAAGTGCCATGGGTGTAATCGGTATGAACCTTATCGCCGATGATGAGGTTGTCGGAATGCAGCTTGACACTCAGGGTGAGGAGCTTTTAATAGTTTCCGAAAATGGTCTCGGAAAGAGAACAAAGACTGAAGAATTTACCGTACAGCACAGAGGCGGCAAGGGAATCAAGTGCTATAAGATTAACGATAAGTCCGGAAATGTAATAGGTGTAAAGGCCGTTAACCATGGCAGGGAGATTATGATAATCACAACAGAGGGCGTCATAATACGTATGCAGGTGGCAGGAATATCGGTGCTTGGCAGAAATACATCGGGCGTCAAGCTTATAAATCTTGACGAAGGTGTCAAGGTAGCTAAGGTAGCTAAGGTTCGCGAGGGAGATGAGACGAAGGAAGAGGACGATGATGCTGCACAGGCTGATGGAACAGTTGAAGAATAATAAGAAAAGCGTATTTAACCATGCAGCACAGATTATCATTCTGCTTGTGGTAATAAAGTATTTCTATGACATGATTAACCCGATAATTAAGGTTGCACAATATAGTCATCCTACTATGGATGACTATTGGATGACGACATACGTGCATGAACAATGGCTGGAGAATCATTCGGTCTTAGGCTTTATTGCCGCAGCATTCAGGTATGCGATAGGGATTTACAAGACATGGGATGGCAATTTCTTAAGTATGTTTATCACAAGCATGTCACCTGCGGTATTCGGAGATTATGCGTATTCTTTCACGTTCTATTTTATGTTCGTGACATTCTGTATAGGCTCACTTGCCGCAATGTATGCCATACTTTACAGAAGATTCCGTATGCCTTTAATCAACTGTGTGAGCATGGCACTGCTGTTTATCGCATTTTTTATGAACTTTCTTGTCAATGCGGGCGAAGGTCTGTACTGGTGGCCGGGTGTCGCCAACTATACCTTCTTTTTTGGTATGTTTATGTTCGCACACAGTATGTCTGCACTATATTGGGAGAGCCATAGGAAGGTATTTCTTGTTATTGCAAGCATATTTATGTTTTTGGTAGGACTTGGAAATCCTTTTACGTCACTTGTCAGTGCATGTCTGTGTGCGTATGAGGCTGCATTTACAATTTATGAGAAGAGGACTGCAAAGACGCTCAACTGGATTCCGCTTGCATGTGCAGTTGTGGGACTTATAGTTGTGGTGGCTGCTCCGGGAAACAAGAGCAGAATGCCGATTGGACATCTCAGCGTCTTTGAGACAATCAAGGGATGCTTCGTTGATGGAACTAAATTTATAAATGCGATGAACAAGCCTCCAATGTATTTTTATTATGGGATGACGGCGATTATCTCCTTCTGGAGCTTTTATGGGTGTTCGGATGGAAGGGAGAGAAAATTTAAGCTTCCGATTCCGGTAAGTGTTCTGCTTCTTTGTCTCTACTACGCCTCATTTTCTCCTACAAAGTACACCCAGTCCGGCTATTACGGAAGGGTGCTTGATACCAATTTCTTTGTAATGATGACAATGTTCACCATAATTATCATGTATCTGTGTGCGTGGGTGGCGCTGTGGCTGAAGGGAAGGTTTAATAAGGCGGCGGTCAACTATGCGGTTGGATTTATCGCAGTGTGCACAGTTATATTGAGTGTAAAGACCTTGAAAAAGCCGGATTACCTCAATACGTCGGTGGCGTCCATGGCAGCAGGAGCACTGCAGTTCGGAACGGTTCAGGAGTATGACAGGATACTTGATGAGAGATATGAGGAGCTGGTAAACAGCCCTTATTGGGATGTATATATCACAAGAGCACCTTATGTGCCTATGTTTTACAATGATGATGATTCTTCGCGTCAGGCAATAGCAGATTATTACAGAAAGAATGTAATCATAGCTGAATAAAAGTCAGGAGAATAGCGATGAGAAATATTAGTGCTGAAATTATAACAAATAACATCAAAGAAATGTGCATAGAGGCGAACCATTTTCTCTCGCCGGATATGAAGAGGGTATTTGAGAAGGCTGCCGATGAGGAGACTTCCGCACTTGGAAAACAGATTCTGGGTCAGCTTAGGGAGAATCTTGAGATTGCAGGCACAGATATGATTCCGATATGCCAGGATACCGGAATGGCTGTTGTATTTATGAAGGTAGGACAGGATGTGCATATTGAGGGCGGCTCTCTCTCCGACGCAATCAATGAGGGCGTAAGACAGGGCTATGTGGAGGGCTATCTGCGCAAATCGGTTGTGAAGGATCCTATTGAGAGGGAGAATACCAGGGACAACACTCCTGCTGTTATCCATTATGATATCGTGCCGGGTGATAAGCTTGACATAACGATTGCACCTAAGGGCTTCGGAAGCGAGAATATGAGCCGCGTGTTCATGTTAAAGCCTGCCGATGGAATAGAGGGTGTTAAGGATGCGGTACTCACAGCGGTCAAGGATGCGGGACCTAACGCATGTCCGCCTATGGTTGTCGGTGTCGGCATAGGGGGTACCTTTGAGAAGTGTGCGCTTCTTGCAAAGAAGGCTCTTACAAGGGATTTGGATGAGGAAAGACCATCGGGCTATGTGCGTGAGCTTGAGGATGAGCTGCTTGAGAAAATCAACGCTCTCGGAATCGGTCCGGGAGGACTTGGAGGCTCTAAGACGGCACTTGCTGTGAATGTTGAGACGTACCCGACACATATTGCCGGGCTTCCGGTGGCGGTCAATATATGTTGTCATGTTAACAGACATATGCATAGGGTGATATAGAAAGAGTTTTATAGAGAGGTTAATATGAGGCTGGGGTTTCAGAACAAAAAACAGAAGGTTATACTATTTGTACTTGGCTTGGAAATGTTGATTCTGCTGGTACTGATTGGAACACTTTTTATACCTGAAAAAAGCTATGTCCTGAGTGACAGGGAAAATAGCATAACACTTCCGTATGGGCATTACTTTTTAAATTGTGAATATAGTATTTCAAGTGACACTGATTATGCTAACTATCTTTATATCTTAAATGATAGTGGAAATTCGGACGGAATTCAGAATACAGTAAATTTTCTGCATCACGAAAAGAATGAATGGAGAACGGAGTTCTGGATTACCGAACCGCAGTTAAATATCAATTTGGTTGTCATAGAACAATATAAAGATGGACCTTCCAGTTTTTTAAATTATGCATCCTATGAGATAGAGTGTACCAATTATATAAAATTTATCAAAATATTGATTATGTTACCGGTAATTGCAGGTACCTTCATAGTTTATCTGATTTTGTCGGGCAGAATTATTATGACATGTCGGAAGGCTGCGTATGCAATGATAATATCGGTGGTATTTCTGATAACATGTGTGCCTTTAGTTGGTGATAATCTCATTAAAGGAGATGATACCGTTATCCATCTGATACGCCTGGAGGGGTTGAAGGCAGGGTACCTTTCGGGGCAGCTGCCGGTAAAGGTAGAACCGGTTATCAATGGCGGATACGGATATGCTTTTTCAACGTATTATGGAAGCCTGTTTTATAATATTCCTGCAATATTCAGGCTGATGGGCTTTACAATGCAGAATGCATATAAGCTGTTTGTTGTTCTTGTAAATCTAGCTACGGTTATTGTGTCATATTATAGCTTCAGGGTTATCTTTAAAAGAGCGGAGCTTGCACTTGTAGCTGCAATAATGTACAGTATGTCTCTTTTAAGATTGGTGGATTTATATCAAAGAGGTGCAGTCGGAGAATTTACTGCATTGATTTTTCTTCCGCTTATCGTAGCCGGGCTTTGGAAAATATACGCAGTTCCGGTAGATGATAAAAACTATAGCAGGCTGTGGATTATGCCTGTTATAGGATATTTCGGTGTAATAGAGTCACATGTTTTAAGTACGGAGATATTTGGATTGTTTACCGTATTGGCATGCCTTATGCTGTTTAAGAAAACATTCAGAAAGCAGACATTTTTTGTCTTATTGAAGGTAGTTTTAATTTCGATTGTGCTCAATATCGGATATCTGCTTCCATTTATTGAGTCATATATGTTAGAAGATACATATATAAGATCAGGACAGTCTAACAGTGCAAGATTAACATTCTGCCTTACATTCACAGATTTATTTAAATTTTTCACCAAATTTGTTGAATTTGAAGGTTGGAGAAATTACATGGTTCCGGGACTGGGGCCGACTGTGATTCCTGCAATTATTTTATTTATATGTACGCTCAGAAAAGGAATTAAAAAGCATAAAAAACTTATAATTGTCTCAGCAGTAATAACAGTTATCACTGCAATATTATCGTTGGATATAATACCATATGAAAGAGTGCTCACATATCTTGGAAGTGAACCATCAGGTGTTGCGGTAATTGACTCAATAGCACGAAGTGTCAGCAATATGGTGAAAAACATCCAGTTTGCAATGAGATTCCTCACGGTGGGGACATGTACATATATTGTTCTTGTGACAGCACTCCTTGACCAGTATGATGATGCCGGCAGTGATACAGTGATACTCAGGGTTTCAGAAATAATCATTGTTATGCTCACAGTGCTCCAGTTTATCTGGGCAGCTAAGCTGACAATGAACGAAATGCCGTATATGAACCTGTATACCATGACAGAAAACGATAAAGAGCTGTCCTGTCAGGTAGGTAACTACGAATATCTTCCGAGAAAAGCGGATGGCTATTTTCCTGAGGATTTTCTAAGGGAGGAAAGTCATTATGACGCCACTGATGCGGTGGTTACCGGTTACGAAAAGGAATATACCAATATTTCATTTCATGCAGTAACAGGTGATGAAAAGGGCGAAGTTGAACTGCCATTACTGTATTATAGAGGATATAAAGCCATAAATGCAGATACGGGAGAAAAAATCAGGCTGACCAAGTCAGTGCATGCTCTATTGCTGATTGAATTGGACAGTAATTTCGATGGAGATATCAGAGTATATTATGCAGGCAAGGTGTACTGGCATATCGCGGAGGTGGTATCCGTGATTACTTTTATACTGATAGTGGTATATGGTATGAGAAGGAGAGACAACGGAGCGGAAGAATAAAAGCTCCACATAATTATATCTTATTTGATTAGGAGACGGAGATGGACAAGCATATTGATGTACCTTTTGATAGCAGTGTATCGACAACACTTAAGGCAGGGGATTATGTATATCTTACGGGAACTATATACACTGCAAGAGATGCAGCGCATAAAAGAATGTACGAAGCTCTTGAAAGAGGTGAAAAGCTGCCTTTTGATGTGAAAAATAATACAATTTACTATATGGGACCGTCACCTGCGCGGGAGGGAAGACCGATTGGCTCAGCAGGACCTACTACCGCGAGCAGAATGGACAAGTATGCACCGTCACTTCTTGACCTTGGACTTATAGGCATGATTGGAAAGGGAAAAAGAAATCCAGCTGTCCATGAGGCTATAGTAAGGGATAAGGCAGTATATTTTGCAGCAGTAGGAGGTGCAGGGGCACTTCTGTCTAAGTGTATAACTTCATCGGAGGTAATAGCCTATGATGACCTTGGCACTGAGGCTGTAAGGAAGCTTACCGTAAAGGATTTTCCGGTCATCGTTGTTATTGACTCAGATGGCAGGGATTTGTATGAGGAAATATAGTTCAAAATGTGAGCGGGAGATAGAACATGAACTTTAATTCTTTGTCATTTGCAATATTTTGTCCTATTGTATTTGTCCTGTACTGGGCTGTAAAGGACAGATACAAGTGGATAATACTGCTGGCATCAAGCTATTATTTCTATATGTGCTGGAATGTAAAATACATCGTCCTGATATTCGGAACGACATTGATATCCTACATCTGCGCACTTCTTCTTGAAAAAGCGGACAGCAGGAAGCTGAAAAAGCTGATACTTGCGTCGGCGCTTGTGATATGTCTGGGTGTTCTGTTTGTATACAAATATTATAATTTTACAATGGAGACTATAGTCAAGGTGACAGACAGGTTTTCAATACACCTTAACCCGGTGACATCTAAGCTGCTGCTTCCGGTTGGCATATCATTCTATACATTCCAGACACTCAGCTATGTTATCGACGTATACAGAGGGGACTTGAAGGCGGAGCACCATTTCGGAAAGTATGCGGCGTTCATTTCCTTTTTCCCACAGCTTGTTGCGGGACCTATTGAGAGAGCGGATAACCTGCTGCCGCAGATAAAGGAGCCTGAGAAATTCGATTACGATAATGCTGCGTACGGAATGAGACTTGCAATAGTCGGATTTTTTAAGAAGCTGGTTATTGCGGATAACCTTGGAATGTTCGTCGACTACGTGTATCAGGCGGAGTATTTTGCGGGAGTGCATGTAATTCTTGCCATATTTGCTTTCAGTATCCAGATATACTGCGATTTCTCAGGATATTCGGATATAGCGATAGGCACGGCGAAGCTGTTCAACATTAATCTCATAAAGAATTTCGATTCGCCTTATTTTTCGGCATCGGTAAAGGAGTTCTGGAGAAGATGGCATATATCACTGTCTAACTGGTTCAGGGACTATCTGTATATTCCTCTTGGTGGGAACAGAAGGGGCTTTATGGTGAGTAAGCTCAACGTGATTTTCGTGTTTCTGGTAAGCGGCTTGTGGCACGGAGCGGGCTGGAACTATGTTGTGTGGGGCGGCATGCATGGAGTGGCACAGCTATTCAACAACAGGAAGGTCAACAAAAATGTGAAACACAATGCAGTGTGGTGGTTAAAGGTGCTGCTTACATTTCTGTTTGTCACGTTGACATGGATGGTGTTCCGGCTTGGAATCACTGAAACTGTAAATATGCTGTCGGGACTTAGCTGGAGGTGGTGTTCGTTTTCCGAGAGCATGGACAGGATTGTAGATAACACGCTGCTTACACATGCCAAGCTGGCACTTGTGGCAGTATGCGCGGTTCTTTTAATGGTCTATGACTATTTTTCGCTGAAAAGAGATCTGTTGAAGGAGTTTGGCAGGCTAAATGTGGTGGTAAGGTGTGCGGTATATGTATTTATGATTATGTTCATACTGCTTGAAATGCCTCTTGTTGTCACATCACGTTTTATATATTTTCAGTTTTAGGATATTATGGAGTGATTTTTACATGAAGAAATTCATAATAAGAGTAGTGTGCGTTCTGTTGGCATCGGCGGTTCTTTTACAGGGAGTGCAGGTATGGTACAGAAAAAATATTGATGAGATGAAGCGCTTCTCAAATGTGCCGAACAAGATAATGGTTGCGAATATCGGCAGCAGCCACGGCGAATGTGATTTTGTTTACGATGACCTTGAGACGCAGGGTATAACAGGTTTTAATTTCGGTATTCAGGCGCAGACGGTAGAGTATGACGAAAAGGTATTTGATAACTTTGTCGGAAAGATGGCGAAAAATTCATATCTGATTATCCCTATATCATATATGACATTTATGCTGTCAGATGACAGCCTTGACGAGGAGACGTTCAAGCTAAAAAACTACAGGTATTACAGCTTTATGAAGTATCGTAACATGATAGGAGTGACCTTCAAGGAGTATTTCAAGGTGAAGTACCTTGCGTTTTTCAAGACAGATATGCGCATACAGCTTGCAAATTATTTTGAGGCGTTTTTCATGGGCGAAAAGACTGAGAGTGAGGTGCGGGAAAGCTCAGATATGCTGGGGATGAACCTGAGTGACATCGAACACAATGCCGCGGACGCCTATGAAAGACATGTGCTCAACTATAAGAATGGTGACAGCTATGCCTTCAGAACGGATTTGATTGAGAAGGTATACTCAATAATCGAAAAGTGCCATGAACATGATATAACGCCGGTTATGGTCACAACGCCGTATACCAAGGCATACAATGACTGCGTTGAGCCGGAGTTTTTAGAGCAGTTTAATGCAATTATAGATAAGATAGCCGATGACACAGGCACGGAGTACCATGACTATGCCCGCGATGACAGGTTCTATGATGATTACAGTCTGTTTATCGATACAGACCACTTAAACAGGAAGGGCGCACTCAAATTTACGGACATAGTGTATAGTGAATGTATTCTAAAAAATTCAAATTATTATAAAAAGTAAAAAAATAGATTGACATTATCTTAATAAAGTGTTAGAATACTAAATGCGTCAGGTGATTAGGCTTTACTATATCACCCCTTGGCAGCCACAATTTAATAATGATTGTGAATTCGGAGAAATACTCAAGAGGCCGAAGAGGCGCCCCTGCTAAGGGTGTAGGTCGGGCAACCGGCGCGAGGGTTCAAATCCCTCTTTCTCCGTTACACGAAAAGAAAAGAGGGAAGTTTTCTCTCTTTTTTTGTTTTATAGGATTCTGATGTCAGAATATTCTGCTTTGGACAATGGCGCCTAACAAATACATGAGGAGAACGCTATGAAAAATTTTGTAAAAAAGTATGCGCTTGCCTTTGCAATCATAGTCACCGCTGTACTGGCTCTTGTACTTCGACTGATAATGATTGGGGATATTCCGCGCGGCTGGAATGTGGATGAGGCGGGAATTGCCTATGATGCGTGGTGTATTGCAAAATATGGTGTGGACAGGTTCAGATATCCTTACCCGGTCATGTTTATGAACTATGGCGGCGGAGGTCAGAGCAGCCTGTACACCTACATGACGGCACTTCTCTTCAAGTTTTTTGATTTTTCACATTTTGTCGTGAGGATACCTGCGGTTATAATGTCAATGATGGTCATGTTTTCGGGAATTTGGTTCTTTAAAACAACCGGGGCGGACAAAAAGAAGATGGTTATATGGGCGCTGTTGTATGCTATCACACCTTATTTTATCATGTCTGCAAGGTTCGGCTTTGACTGTAACCTCATGCTGGGGACAGCCTCCATCTTTATATCGTGTCTTGCATACGCATTGAAGAAGGAAAAGCCTGTATACTTTTTCATAGCAGGTATAGCCTGCGGGTTGGTGCTGTACACCTACACTCTAAGCTATATAGTTATGATATTGTTCCTGATTATGATGTTCATATACCTGTTATACATGAGAAAGCTGTCATTCAAGCAGGCATTGTGTTTCTGTGTTCCGTTGGCACTTATGGCGGCTCCGCTTATTGCAGTGCAGCTCATAAATATACTTGGACTTGAGACAAGAACGATATGGAAGTTTACGTTAGTAAGGCTTGACGGCTACAGAATCAAGGAGATAGGGTTACCGAAGCTAAGAAATATCGTAAATATGCTCAAGGTCATCTTTTTACATGACTATCTTGGATTTAACACCAATGAGCGATACATGACATTGTATGTAATTTCGATACCTTTTTTTGCGGTAGGCTTCATAAAGGGCATTATAGATTTTATAAAAAGTATCAAAAAAAGAAAATTCAGCGCGGAAGCCGGCGTTTTATTGTGGTTCATAGCAGAGTTTATTATGGGAATGATGCTTAATGAGGCGATTACAAGCAGGATGAACGGTATATTCTTTTCGGTGCTGTACTATATAGTTATCGGAATTGCATTCGTCATAGATGTGGTGAAGAAGGTTCAGCTCAGGGCTGTTATATCGACAGTTATAGCCGTGGCATATCTGGTATTTTCGATTTCGTTTATAAGATACTATTTCACAACCGAGAAGTATAACAGGTATGTCGGCATGGAGGACGATTACAAGGAGGCAATTGAGTTTATTGAAAGCCAGGAATATCTTAATGATAAGCCGATATATGTGGCAGAGGCCTATATCATGTACATATTCTATCTGGTGAGCCTTGACACACCGCCGTCACCGTACGATATCGATTTGAGCAGCAACACGGAGACTAAGCAGATTGGAAGATATATATTTGGTCTGCCGGAGGAGGAGAATCTCACCTACCATGCATGTTATATCATTGCGCGTTCGGCAGGCGGAGCTTATCCGCTGTTATATCCTTTTGGACTTAGGATTAAGGAATTCGACAACGAGGTGTGCGTTTTTTATCCGGATAATTAAAATAGCAAAATAGCAAAATAGCAGGGAAATCTCCCTGCTATTTTTCGTTGTCCGCCTCACGTCTTGAGAACACGCAGCCACAGAAATTCTGTCTGTACAGCTTGTACTCCCTTGAAAGCTCAATCGAGCGCTTATATCCATTTTTTTTCTTGAAATCGGAATATAGGTAGGCAACACCGTATTCGTCCGAAAGTTTTTTTCCAATCTCATTGAGCTTTTCGGCATCCTTTAGCGGGCTTATGCTTAAGGTTGTCGTAAAATAGTCAAATTTAAGTTCCTTTGCTGTGACAGCAGCCTCGCGTAGACGCAGTTCATAACAGACAGGACATCTTTTTCCGCCTTCAGGCTCATTTTCAAGCCCTTTTACAGAAGAATAGAATTCCTCAGGAAGGTATCTTCCTTCAATAAGTGATACTTTGTTCTTAGTCGGAAGCTCATCGATAAGCCTTCGTATCTCATCAACCCTTTTAGTGTATTCTGCTTCAGGTGAGATATTAGGATTATAGAAAAGGACAGTTATGGAAAAATACTGTGAAAGGTATTCAAGACAGTAGCTGCTGCACGGTGCACAGCATGCATGCAATAGCAGTGTTGGAACCCTGCCCGGCTCTATATTGGAGATGAGCTGCTCAAGCTCTTTTTGATAATTTCGTTTATTCATTTATAATCCTCGTTTCTGAGCAGCCTGCTGTAAAACTACAATGTAAAATCCATGCAGGCATTTTTCATCTGCAGTTAGTGCTGTGCTCTGGTGATTTTGGTTGACGTACAGCACATTTAGATGCTGACACTATTATATCAGGATTGCGAGAGTGTAAACAAAGAACGAAGCAATCCGATATTTTTGGGAGCAAAATACCTTTTGATTCCTACATCATTATATTCATAGTATGCATTATAAACAATAGAAATGAATATGTATATATTAAAAAGTACCACCACAATTTTATTTTACAGAAGTTGATGGAAGAAAAAGTACTTTGTTACATGAACAGTTACCATGAAATGAGAAATTACCTGATTAACATAAAAATGCACAGCTAATATGTGAAAGATTGTTATAAATTGTGCAATTTGACAACAAAAGCAAGAAATGAGACAAAAATAGCTAAAAATGACAAGATGTAAATAAAAAAATTAGTTAAAATCACAAATGGGTATATATATTTCTTATGGTAAAGGAGAACAATATGCGAAAATTTATGAGCAGGGCGATTGTCACATTGGTGATAGGAGCTATGCTGACGGGAAATGCATCAGCTGTCAGCGCAAAAGAACTGTATGATGCAAGGCATGTCTGTACAGATGTTGAAGCCGGGGGGTTTGATGCTGCTGTGCAGGACGCTGTAAAGCAGAAGGTAATTGAGTATAATGCAAAGGACTTGAAAGTCGTTACACGCTGGGGGGCTGAAGCTGCGACGGACGAGGAAGGAAATTACAAGGTTACTTTTTCAAAGCAGTATTCTCAGATATTTTATTGTATTCCGGCAGAAGTTGATGTCAACAAGCTCGTTTCGGTTGAGGTGGAGACGAATGCGGAATACTTTTCAATGAAGCTGTGTGCAGAGCGTGATAATTTTGCAAGTGCCATAGATGTATATGGTGCAACACAGCTTAACACCAAGGATATAAAAGCCGATGCCAAAGCACAGCTCTCAGAAGTAAGCGTTATTGGTTTTATGAACTTACTTGAGGGTGAGCAGACAAAAACAGTGGGAAAAGTGAGATTTACTGTTGAGGAAGGCGAGATCGGAAGCGGTGATGTCGATGTGTCAGATAAGAATGAGTTTACATACGATGCTTCAAAGCTTGAGATTTTAGCATTATGGGGAGCAGAAAAGACAGTAGCAGAGAATGGAAAGCTTAATGTGACATTTCCTAAACAGTATAATCAGGTGTTCTTTAAGATACCTGATGAAGTCGATATGAGCAGATTCATTTCAGCAGCAGTCGACACAGATAGCGGAGAATTATCTGTAAAGCTGTGTGCAGCAGATGCTTCATATACATCAGGTGGAATTGTATATGGAAATAGTACAATAACAGCGGATAACCTGGACGGAAAGGTTGAAAAAGCTGAGCTTAGAGTATTATGTCTTATGAGCCTTAGCCAGACAGAGCTGGTTAAGGAAATTGGCAATATTACATTCAAGCTTGAACCAAAGGCAGAGGATGCTGTAAAGACTGAGTTTAAATACAGCATGACAGAGCTGGAGCAAAAGGCTGCATGGGGAGTTGATGTCGAGGAGGCAGATGGCGGACATAAGCTTACATATAAGAGTCAGTATGCACAGATGTTCTATGTGATACCTGATGAAGTTGATATGACCAGAATAGAGTATGTATCAGTTGAGGTTGATTCAACAGAGGAATTTTCAGTAAAGCTGTGTGCTGCTGATGATGATTTTACCGAGGCTGCCGTTGTCTATGGAAGCAATGTATTAAGAGACAGTAATCTTAACGGAAATGTTCCTAAATCAGAAATAAAGATACTTGATCTTATGAGCCTTACAGCCGATACAGTGACTAAGACGGTAAAGAGCGTTACATTTAAGCTCAAAGAACCTAGTCCTGTTGAAGTAAATGATGGTTCATTTAAGCAGTGCTATAAGGATAAGGCTAATAATAATCCAATTGCCACACAGCGTTACAGTGCTGACCCTAGCGTAATGGTGTACAATGGCAGAGTTTATGTATATGCAACAAATGATGTCTATGAGTATAATGCAGATGGTGACGTGAAGGAGAATGCATATGGAAAGGTAAAGACAATCAACTGCTTCTCTACAACAGACTTTGTCAACTGGACAGACCATGGTGCAATACCTGTTGCAGGTAAGAACTTAGAAGAAGGAGCACCGGAGGGAGCTGCTAAGTGGGCTAACAATTCATGGGCACCATGTGCAGCACACAAGACAATTGATGGCAAGGAGAAATTCTTCTTATATTTTGCTGACAACGGAAGCGGTATAGGTGTTCTCACGGCAGATTCACCGGAAGGACCTTGGACAGATCCTCTCGGAAAGCAGCTTGTAAGCCGACAGACACCGACATGTGATACTGTTGAGTGGTTATTTGACCCTGCTGTAATGGTTGATGATGATGGAAGTGCATACCTCTGCTTTGGCGGTGGTGTTCCGTCCGGAAAGGACGAGCATCCTATGACAGCCAGAATCGTTAAGCTGGGAGCTGATATGATAAGTCTTGACGGTGAGCCGGTAACTATTGATGCACCATATTTATTCGAGGATTCAGGCATCAACAAGATTAATGGCAAATATGTATATTCATATTGTACTAACTGGGCAAGCGGCAAGAAGAATGGAGTTGGAACTGCTGTAATCGCTTATATGACAAGTGATTCACCTATGGGACCTTATACATATGTCGGAACAGTATTTCCTAATCCATCCAATTTAGGCGGCGGTGGAAATAATCACCATTCAATATTTGAATTTAATGGGGAGCTGTATATTGCATACCATACAAGAAGTGTGGATTCACAGGTATTTGGCAAGAGCCGCAACTACAGAAGCACCCATATTGATAAACTTACTGTAAATGCAGACGGAACAATCAATAAGGGTACACCTACAATGATCGGAGTTGAGCAGCTTGATAAGCTTAATCCTTATGTGACAGTACAGGCTGAGAATATTTTCCGTCAGTATGGTATCAATGTATCCGGACTTGGAAACACAGTTGTAAATGCATCGTCAGGAAGCTTTATCGGTGTTAAGGGAGCAGATTTCTCCAAGGGTCTCTCCACTATAACAGTAAGAGCGAAGGCAGAGTCTGATACAAAGATTGATGTAAGGGTAGGAAGCGAAAGAGGAACGGTAATAGGCACGATTGATGTAAAGGCATCTGAAGATTTCCAGGACTTTACAGGTAATTTTGAAGGACTTTCAGGTACAAGAGACCTTTATTTTACATTTAATGGAAATGTAGTACTTGACAGCTGGACAGCAGCAGAAGGTGCAGTTGTTGATGTAGAGGAAGAGGATACCGTTGAAGGTATTCAGTATGACGTTCCTAATCTTAAGGACGTTGTAACGGAGGCTATGGGAGATGAGAATTTCATAGTCGGTACGGCAATATGTCTTAGCGACCTCAAGGATGAGAAGGAAATGGCTCTTGTAAAGAAACATTTCAATGCCATAACCTTCGGTAATGAATTAAAGCCGGATGCTGCATTTGGATATGCAAGCAAGTGTCCGGAAACAGAAAAGGCAACAATAAACGGCATAGAGATAACAGTACCGAAGCTTGATTTTAGCAGAGCTGATGAAATGCTTGAGTATGTATATAAGTACAATCAGAAACATCCGGAAAGTGCTATAAGGATAAGAGGACATGTATTTACATGGCATTCCCAGACACCTGAGTGGTTTTTCCATGTTGATTATGATAAGGACAAGGAACTCTGTTCTAAGGAAGAGATGACTCTTCGTCATGAGTGGTACATAAAGACAATGGCTGAGCATTACATGGGTGAAAACAGCAAATATAAGGATATGTTCTACGGCTGGGATGTAGTGAATGAGGCCATAAGTGACGGCAGAGGAACCTATAGAAATGAAAATGAGAACTCCACATGGTGGAGAGTATATGGAAGCAATGAGTTTATAATCAATGCCTTCAGATTTGCCAACAAGTATGTTCCGGCTGATGTAGAGCTTTATTACAATGATTACGGTGATTGTTCGGCATTAAAGAGCGAAGGTATTGCACAGCTTCTTAAGGATGTAAAGGCAGCAGAGGGAACAAGAATAGATGCAGTCGGAATGCAGGGACATTATCAGACAGCAGGTTCACCATCTGCACAGGAGTTCATCACAGCAGCTAGGAAGTATGCAGCCATTGTAGGAAAGGTTCAGATTACAGAACTCGATTTTGGCGTAAGTGATGCATATGACGGAACAGACAAGACAAAGCAGGAAGAATATACAAGATTAGCATATCGCTATAAGGAAATATATGATGCAGTAAAGCAGTTAAAGTCAGAAGGCATCAATATGTCCGGTATTACCGTATGGGGTGTAGTCGATAAATACTCATGGTTACAGACATCAAGCAGTGTAGGTGGTGGTGCAACTGAGACAAAGAAGCAGGTCCCATTGTTATTTGATGATGATTATCAGGTAAAGAGTGCTTATTGGGCATTTGTAGACCCTACTAAGCTCGCACCTACGATTCAGGAAGTGTCATTTACACAGCAGATTGATGACAAGTTTACAGCAGGAACAGAGCTTACTATAAGCAAGGCGGATACATCAGCGGCAATTGTCCCTGTATGGAATGAGAATTCAATTAAGTTCCTGGCAAATGTAAAAGACAGTACAGTCGATGATACAGATGCGGTTACAGCCTACGTTAAGCTTGGAAATAACGTAAAGAAAGTAACTGTAAACAGAGAAGATGCAACGGCAACCAAAGATGGATATATTGCTACAGTAGAGGTAAATGATATTACACTTAAGGCCTTTGACGCATTGACGTTTGATGTGGTGATAACAGATGGAACAATGAAGGCTGCATTTAATGACTATACATTAAGCCATGATGAGAAGAGCGATTACTTTGCAAAAGCACAGTTAAAGCCATTTGCCCAGATTGATAAGGGAACTATCAGCATAGGAAAAGACAACAGTGCAATATGGGGCAAGGTAGATAGTATACCTCTCACAGTTAGACTTGGTGCAAAGGCTGATGCCACTGCTAAGCTTCTTTGGGATAACGAGAATCTCTATGTACAGGTAACTGTTAAGGATTCTTTACTTGATGCCACTGCCGAAGCAGCTCATGAGAAGGATTCACTTGAAATATTTGTTGATGAGAATAATCAGAAGACAAAATCGTACCAGGAAGATGATAAACAGTATAGAATAAATTATCTAAATGAGCATTCATTTAACGGATCTAATTGTGCAGAGGAAAATATTGTAAGCAAAGTGACCCTTACAGAGGATGGATATGTAGTTGAGGCTGCAATAAAGTGGACTCATGAGCAGGTTAAGTCAGGAACAAAGATTGGTCTTGAGCTTCAGATTAACGATGCAGAGAACGGAAAGAGAACTGGTACATTAAGCTGGGCAGATACCACAGGCATGGGTTGGTCATCACCGGCAGTATTCGGAACAGTAGTATTGTTTGATAAGGCTGCAAAGGAAGATAAGCCGGGTGAGCCAGAGACAGAGGCACCGACGGAAAAACCGAGTGAGCCGGAGACAGAGGCACCGACAGAAAAACCGAGTGAGCCGGAGACAGAGGCGCCGACAGAAAAGCCGGGTGAGCCGGAGACAGAGACACCGACAGAGAAGCCGGGTGAGTCAGAGACAGAAGCGCCGACAGAGAAGCCGGGTGAGCCGGAGACAGAGGCACCTACACAGGATGATAAGCATGTTGGCAACAGTGTTCTTGACAGAATTAACAATGGAGACAAGATTATTATAGAGAAGGTTGAAGCTGGAAAGGGAAGCTATCTGCCAAATGATTTTGTCACAGCACTGATAGATAAAGGCTCACAGCTTATACTTGAGCTTACAGGGGCGGATGGAAAGACGCTTGTAAAATATACTTTTGACGGTACGCGGTTTAGCAAGGCACCGGACAATGATTTTAAGCTGGATGTAAAATATGATGATAAGAGTGATGTCATAAGTAAGGCTAAGGAGCAATTGAATGTTCCGGAATCATCACTCTATCTATGCAGCTTTGCACATTCAGGAGAACTGAACGGAGAACTGTATGTCACGGTATACACTCAATATGAAGAAGGAACTGAGCTTAGACTATTCTATTATAATGACAATACCGGAAGTTCAGAGGATATGGGACAGACAGTTAAGGTAGCGCAGGACGGCTCTGCCACATTCAGAGTAACACATTTCTCCTCATATATTCTTGTCAAAGCGGCAGATATAAGAAATGACATAACACCGGGAGAAACACAGCCGGCGCAGCCTGAGACTGATAATCCGGAGAATCAGTATGTAGCACCATCAACAGGTGTAAATATATCATCTGCATTATATGCTGCAGCACTTGTATGTGTAATTATTATGATATGTTCGGCAGCAGGTGTATACAATGGAAGAAGAAGGAAAGAATAATTTAGTTTATATGTAATGTATACTGTTATATTACAGACAGTCATAGACCTTGCAGCCGGAATGAATATACCTTCCGGCTGTGAGGTCTATTAAAAAATATAGTATTAAATGGATATGCTTCGGGTGTCAAAACATGCTAATCATAATTTATGAGTGTATAACGTATTATTTTATGCATATCAGCTCCGCTGTCCGAAGCAGGATGTATTAAGAACATCTAAGCTTCTCCCAAAAGTTGTGATATGCATAAATATAATACGTTAAGATATATACAGCATGTTTTGACACCCGAAGCATGGATATAAAATGGAAAATATGCAATACTATAAATGCTTTCCGATAAGTCATAAACTAATATTCTGAAAATTGGCACAATATCAATTAAAAAACTATTTATAATTTAGGTCTTTACAAAACATATATGTTATGTTAGTATAAACAAGCTTTCCAAATGAGCCATAAACAAGCTTTTGAAAAGCTCAAGGTTAATTGTAAACAGTTTTTAGAAAAAAGAAAAAATTCTTAAAAAGTTGTTGACAAAGCCTTGGAAATATGTTAGTATATAACACGTCCTTGCGAGAGGACATGCTGAGAAAGAAAAACTTTAAGCCGACAGCTTGAAACCCGGAAGGTTGTGTTCAGATGCTGGCAAAGAAAAACTTCAAAAGTTTTTCAAAAAAGTTCTTGACACAGCAAAACAAACATGATATACTAATCGAGTCGCTAACACAGCGATGAATAAGTTCTTTGATAACTGAACAGTAAAACAACCCTGAAAATTCTAACGGGTTTCAAAGTGGTTTCTGCTTTGAGAACCTGAGAATATTCAGAAACGAACAAAACCTTTTTAACAAGGTAAAACGGAGAACGAAACACTTCTTTAATTAAAAGGAAGCCAGAGTAGTTCTGACGGAATTAAACTTTTTATGAGAGTTTGATCCTGGCT
>OBAM01000330.1_pt1 | contig 47965 bp, 51 predicted proteins | sample 1517751 | NCBI WGS metagenome assembly OBAM01 (sample SAMN04571703, study PRJEB22368) | human gut metagenome | biome: human gut; material: stool | host: Homo sapiens | place: Luxembourg | collected 2012-10-18
CATCGAAGGTGTCCGTGGGTTTTACCACGGCACGCTGCTTCTTCATGTAATTCCGGATATGTCTCACGAGGAGCGGCAGCTTCTGGATGATGCCATGATCTGCACCTACGGGGTCAAGGGCATCACACATGACAATGCTTCTCTGGAACAGCCGAAACATCCCGGGCGCTATAAAGAAATGCCGATCCTGGGCGACCTGTATGAAATTCTCGCCGCCTCTCCGGAAACAAAGCGCCTTGCCAACATCCTGAACCGGCTGGTCAACGGCTCTGCCCGCTCTTTCAATCAGCAAACCAATGTGGCGCTGGACAACAAGTACATCGTCCTTGATATTTCTGAGCTGACCGGTGATCTGCTGACGGTGGGGATGTTTGTTGCTCTCGACTTTGTATGGGACAAGGCCAAAGAGAACCGCACGGCGGAAAAAGCCATCTTCGTGGACGAGTGCTGGCAGCTCATCGGCGCCAGCAGCAACCGGCAGGCCGCCGAATCCGTTCTGGAGCTTGCCAAGACGATCCGCGGCTATGGCGGCAGCCTTGTCTGCGCCACACAGGACCTCAATGACTTTTTTGCGCTGGACGACGGTAAATATGGCAAGGGCATCATCAACAACAGCAAAACGAAGATCCTGCTGAATCTGGAGGAGGAAGAAGCCCAGCGTGTCCAAGGTGTCCTGCACCTTTCCGAAGCTGAGCTGATGGAAATTACGCACTTTGAGCGCGGCAGCGCTCTCATCAGCACAAATAACAATAATATTGCCGTGGAGATCAAATGCAGTCAAATGGAAAAGGAATTGATCACTACGGATCGCCGGGAGCTGGCCGAGCTTGCTCAGCGTGCTGCGCCAAAGCAGCATCCATGCTAATCCGTACACAATACGCATTTAAGACGTATAACGCTCCACAACCAACAGCAATACGGCGATTATACGGCTTCAATACGCATAACGAGGAGATGTTTCAATGAAAACGAGGGAACAGATCTATGGGCAGGAAGCCGCCGGCATCCTGCGGGATGTTTCCATGTACCGCGCTCTGACGGAGATGCAGCTTTTGAAGCTCTATCCGCACAAGGAAAGTAAAATCCGAAATCTGCTGTCCTACCTGCAAAAGCAGGGCCGCATTATGCAGCGCGGCGAGTATTACCGCATTCCCGCTGATGCGGAGGAGAGCATCGATCACGGGCTTTCAAAGGCCGTTTGGGTTCTTACCGACTTTATGGAGCAGGTAGAATATCACTCTGTCAGCGAGTACCCCGCAAAAATCATCTTTTTTGCGGATGGTGAAGTTTACGAGATCATTTATGCGGAGCCGGGTAAAGAGCAGCTTATCAACCAAATGCTCTCCACGGTAAAAGAGGTTCCGCCCAAATACATCGTTCTGATTGAGCAGCCGGAGCAGATCGCCGAGATCCACACACCAAACACCAGCGGCTACTGTACCGTCTCTTCGGGCGGCGAAGTGCAATATTATCAAATCGAATAAGGAGTTTTTTCTTGAACAGGGCCATCATATCACAAAGAATTACATCTATTCTGGCTGAGATCGAACGGCTGAACAATGCGCTCTATGCCATGAACACGACGGATATCCAGCGTTATCCCGACAACTACGAGGTGTTGTCCACGGATGCGGCGCTGCGGGCCGAGCGGATCACCTGCCGGCTGCGCCACCTGATCTATGCCACTACCAGCATCAAAAAAGAGGAATATCTGCGGTCTGCTGAAACCATGCAGGGCATTGAGATCAGCGAAAATGACGGCATTCTGGAAATCAAGCTCCCGTGCCTTCTGCCAAAGCGCAGGCAGCGCCAAAGCACGGAGTTCCTGTTGGATCCGTTTACCTCCGCGCTCTCCGATTACGCCGCCCACCACACCATGCCGCAATTTCAGCATTGTGTGGTCTGTTTTTCCCATATCTATGCGCAGGAGCTGCCAGAGCGGCGTATAAGGGTGACATCCCCGGCAGCCTTTTTATGGCTGCGCAGACGTATGTGTGGGATCACCAGACCTTCAAGGGTGAGGGCGATGGTGACATCGATGGCGGTGGTTACGCCAACGCCGATACCTATGAAATGTACCTGGGCTATATCGATTGGATGTTGAAAGAAAAGGCCAAGGAAGACGCAGAATTTCAGCGCCAAATTGAAGAATACGCAGAACAGGGCATCATCGCCACTGTGGTAGAAGATGAAGCTGCAAAATGGGCGGTCTACGCGAAATCCAGCGTTAAGGGGCGTCAGGCTTTCTTTAACTATTATGCGCCGAGAAAACTCGTCACCAATACATCCGAGCCGGGAAAGCCGCCGGCTGGGGACGCTGATATTACGCTGCGGAAGGTTGCCGCAGGAACGACCCGTGGTTTGGATGGCGCAAAATTTAATATTTACCGCGACGGTCAGATCGTCGGCAGCGATGTGACCCAAAATGGCGGAATCATTGAGGTCAAGGATGTCACCAAGGGCCTGTGGTCCTTCGTGGAAACCGAGGCTCCGGAGGGCTTCTGCGCCGACTCTACGCCCATCAGCGTTTATGTCGATACCACCGATGGCGACAAGCAGTACACGGTCACTGCCGAAAATTACGCACTGCCCGATATGAAGATCACCAAGCGGGACGCCATGAGCGGCAAACCGATTGCCGGCACGGTGTTTTCCATTAAGTCCGTTACCGGCAGCTATTCCACCTCCGTCACGACTGGCACGGACGGTTCCGCAACGCTCTCGACCATTCCTGCCGGTGTCTATGTTGTGCGTGAAGAATCCGTTCCCGAGCCGTACATCGTGAGCAATACGGAGCAGACCGTGGCGCTGCGCCCCGGCAAAACCTCCGAGGTCACTTTCGTTGACTATGAAAAGCCCGGTCTTGAAATTGTCAAGAAGAACATCGCCAATGGTGAGCCCATCGAGGGCGTGACCTACCGTATCGAGCAGATCGACGGCAGCTTCTCCACCAGCGCCACCACCGATAACCATGGCCGCATCTTCCTCGACTCTGTTCCTGTTGGCACATTCAAAGTAACGGAGATCAATGTTCCCAGTCATGTCATTCTCTGCCCCATCCCCCAGGAAGTGGCGCTGAAACCAGGTGAAACCTCCACCGTCACCTTCTTCAACGCCCTCAAGCCCAGTCTGGAGATCCGCAAGGTAGATAGTGTCACCGGCGATCCTGTTAAGGGCGCTAAGTTCCAGATCTGGTATGGCAGCAACCATACCGACACCGGCGAGCTCAATGACCTCGGCATTTACTTTTCTGACGCAAGCGGAAAAATCATTCTCCCCGAGATCAAAGATGGCTGGTACAAAGTGACGGAATTGGAACCGGCGTCCGGGTACGCCATCAAGGAGCCTGCCACGCAGGAATGCTTCATCTCCGGTGGTGAGAGCAAAGTCCTGACCTTTGAAAACACTCCCCTTTCCGCCATCATCATCCGCAAGGTGGACAGCGAGAGTGGTCAGCCGCTGGAGGGCGCGTGGTTCCGCATCCGCTACCTTGGCGGCACCTCCGGTACGGGTGGGACAGTTATCGGCGAGTACCGCACTTCGAGCAATGGAACCATTGTCGTGACTGGCCTCAAGGCAGGCACTTATGTCTGCGAGGAGATCTCCGCACCGGACGGGTATGTGATCACCGACGCCACGGAAACGGTCTATCTCTCCGGTAAGGATCAGGACGTGATCACCGTGACCTTCGGCAATGATAAGATGGGTTCCCTCCTCATCGTCAAAAAGGACGCCGTGACCGGCGCACCCATCTCCGATGTGGAGTTCTCCATCACTGATTCGGATGGCAGCGTGATCGGCAACGCCAACGGAAAGTATGTGACCGACAGCGCAGGTACTATCCGTATTGACGGCCTGACACCCGGCATGACGGTCATCGCAAAAGAAGTGCGTGCCAAGGATGGCTACATCCTCGACGATACCCCGCAGAGCATCAAGATCAAGCGCAATGCCGTGATGACGCTGGAATTCCGCAACCAGCCCAAGGGCGGCGTGCTCGTGAAAAAGGTGGACGCCGTAACGAATGCGCCCATCTCAGATGTGGAGTTCCTTGTCACGGATTCCGACGGCAATCTCATCGGAAACTCCAACGGCAAGTTCGTGACGGACAGCGCAGGCACGTTCACCATTACGGACATCGCCCCCGGCACCACGCTTATCATCAAGGAAACCCGCGCAAAGGACGGCTATTTGTTGGATGATACGCCTCAGACAGTCAAGGTCAAGTCCAATGAAGTTGTCACGGTGGAGTTCCGCAATCAGCCAAAGGGCAATCTCATCATCGTGAAGCAGGACTCCGTTACAAAAGAACCTCTGGAGGGCGTACAGTTCAAGATTGTCTATGCCGACGGTTCCTATGTAGATGCCGAGGGCGGCACGCTGTCCTCCACCGGCCTGTACTGGACGGATAAGGCAGGTAAAATCTCCATTTCCGGCATCTCCGGCACCATAGTAGCGACGGAGGTGAAATCGATCCCCGGTTACACCATTGATGAAAACACCCGTACCCAGACCGTGGTTGTCAACCCCAACGATACACAGACTCTCCACTTCTACAACACGCCTATTGGTGGCGTGGAGATCATCAAGGTCAACGAGGATAACCACAGTGAGCGCATCCCCAATACGACCTTTGAGATCCGCAAGGTGGACGATGCCTTGGTGGATACCGTTACGACGGACAAAAATGGCCGTGTGTTCGTGGCTCTGGAGGATGGCAGCTACTATGCAAAAGAGGTCACATCGAACAAATCGTTCCGGCTGGATGACACGCCCCACTATTTTGAGATCAAGGACGGCAAGCGTGTGACGCTTCAGGTGACCAACAAAAAGCTCAGCGGCATCGTCATCCACAAAATTGACAGCGCCACGGGAGAGGGGATCTATGGCGTAAAGTTTGTCCTCTATGATGCGAACAAGAAGCCCATCGGCGAGTACACCTCGGACGATGAGGGCTACATCTACATTGACGAGATCCCTGGCGGGCTGAGCGGCCGCTTTTATCTGAGAGAACTGGAAGCCGCCCCCGGCTACACGCTGGATAAGCAGTATAAGACCGTCTATGTCTCTCCGGGCAAGACCGTGGAGATCGAGTGGGAAAATACCGCTGTCACGGGCCAGATCCAGATTTATAAGTACGCCGCTGAGTATAACGAGGTCACCGGCACCGCCGCAGGCACCCCGCTCAAGGGCGCTGTTTATGAGATCGTCAATGCCCGCAGCGGCAAGGTGGTGGACTACATCACGACGGACGCCCGGGGCGTTGCGGCCAGCAAGCCGCTGCCGCTGACCCGCTATCAGATCCGCGAGGTCACAGCGCCCGCCTATTGGCAGCTCGACCCTACCGTGCATGATGTGACGCTGGAATATCCCGGCCAGATCATCAAGCTCTCCGCCTATGATAAGCCCTCCAGCCTCGGTGTCAGCATCACCAAGCGCGGCAACGCGCAGATCATGGCAGGCCAGTCCATGCGCTACGATCTGACGGTGGCGAACACCTCCAACGTGCCGCTGGAATCCTTCTTCTGGCACGATAAAATTCCCTATGATGTGGCTCGTCCCACGACGCTGACCACCGGCACCTACAGCGCACGGCTCAATTACCGTGTCCTTTACAAAACCAATTACAACGCGAGCTATCAGGTGTTGGCGAGCAACCTGCTCACCAGCAATAATTACAGCTTCAGCCTCAACGCCATTCCCATGCAGGCCGGCGAAGTGGTGACCGACATCTATTTTGACTTCGGCAAGATTCCTGTCGGCTTCCAAAGCGTTGTTAATCCCACGCTGAGCGTGATGGTCAACGGGAATGTCGTCAACGGCTACTATATGGTCAACCGCGCCGATGTGGGCGGCAAATATCAAGGCACCTGGCAGACCGCAACGGCAAGCTGGGTGACGATCATCCGCCGGCTTTGGAACACACCTACGCTCCCCAAGACTGGCTACTAAATCCAATCCTTTTCAGGGAAAGCGCCCTATCCGGGGCGCTTTCCCAATTCTAATGTGAGGAGCTGAACTATGAAACACAAAAAAGGATTTGCTGCCGTCCTTTTGACGCTGATCATCAGCGCGTTGCTGTCTGTTTCCGCCTTTGCTGCCTCTGACGGCTTTTCTGATGTGCCGGAGGCATCTCCGTTTTATGAAAGCGTCACTTACCTTGCCAGTCATGGCATTACTTACGGTAAAGGAAACAACCGGTATGCACCGGGCACACCGATTACGGTGCGCCAATGGGCAACAATGATCTGCCGGGCCTTTGATAAAGAAGACACCCTTTCGGATCCTGCCGGCTATGGCGGTGATGCCTGTATCAACCAGGGCTATGCGGATGGATGGCTGAATCTGCCGGCTATGGCGGCGCCGGACTCCCGCCTGTGCCGCTATGCCATCTATGAAAGCGGCTTTGCTGCCTTTGACATTGCCCTTTACAGTTCTCAGCTCTACCCGGAGGGGGAAGCCCTGTCTTCGCAGGACAATGCTTTCCACGCTGCCGTGAGCTTTGGCTTATGCGAAGACACCTGTGCGGGAACAGACATCATCACACGGGGCGAGGCTGCGGATCTTCTCTATGCTCTTTTGACCGGGGAATTTACCGTTGCGCCGCCGCCCATTTTGGAGACGATCCCTCTGAACAATAAAGAGGGCGTCCATCTGAACAGCTATCTGCTGGAACTTCAAAAGATCCCGGAGCCGATCCGGCAGGCATTTGCGGAAAGAGGGTGGCAGTACACCATTGACTATGAATACCTCGCAAGGCTGAGTGAAGAGCGAAATATGAGCTGTATTGGGGCAACCAATTACGGAAGCCGCCAAATCACTGTATCCTCGGCGGGGGCCACCGTCCACGAGTTTGGTCACTTTCTCGATGAGCTGATGGGCTTCCCGTCTCAGACGGAAGGCTTTTATCAGGAGGAGTTCGGAACCGCAGCAGCCCTGCTCCGTCCGTATGCGCTTACCAACGAGCGGGAGTATTTTGCGGACTGCTTCGTGTACTGGCTCACTTACCGTGATAACAGCAAAAAAATGGCGGCGCTTTGCAGCGCCGCACCAAAAACATACGCATATCTTTTGGCATTGGAAAGTCAAAATTGGCAGCTGGCTGCATAGGCCTTCCTGCCTGGCTAGGGCTGTTTGAAACCCCACAACACTGTTATTATACTGTACCGTGTCCTGCATCGTCAATCAAATTAACGGCAATCCGTCTAAAATCAGGTGGATGCACAGTTTGCATTATGACTATTTCGTACAATTTGCGGATTGCAAACCAATAGAAAATCTGCTATTTTATAAACACAGAAAGAAAGGTGAGTCCGATGTACCAGTAACCCTCAAATCTGTAGAAATCGGAGGTAACCAATGATGGTAGAGCCCAAGACTTACATAGAATGACCTTTGGCTGCGGAACACGAAAGCAGTCAAGGGCCATTCTTATATGCTGGCTCCTGCGTGCAGCAGGGGCTTTTTTCATGTCTGCGGGAAACCTCATTCATCGGAGCGCAGAAGTGCCTGTGTCTTGAGCAGCGCACTCATCAAGGCACGGTGATCTTCCCACTCTTCCCACCAGAGCGGCTTTAGGGCAAGCAGCATTTGTTCGGCCCATTGCAGCTCCGATTTTTGCAAACAGCCCCGTTCCAATCCGACTTGAAACCGTGCAAACGCATCTCGGACATGGTCTGATGCAGAGTCACGATTCAAGTAACTGCTGAGAAAGCCACCTAAAACAGCGGATTCTTCCTGCGTATAAAACAATATTCTTCCCCTCCTATCGCACACGAGGGGTATTCTACCACAGACTGTTCGGATTGAGAAGTGTGGATTTTTGAAGGCTCCGATCTGCCACGCAAAAAAAGCCTGCCGCAAGCGAAGTAGGCGCCACCTTTAGACAGGAAAGGATACGACCATGAGCGAACATAACCATACCGGACTGGATGAGGCAGCTTCTGTTGCATCCAATACCATGCAGGCAGTACGGACCGGCAAGGCCATTTCCGCCGCGGCAAAGGGCGCTGCGGCAGGCGGGCCCTATGGAGCTGCCATAGGAGCAGCATTGTCCGCACGAAAGCATATCGGGAAAATAGCGGCGGCCGCGCTGGTATTACTGGCGCTGCCGCTGCTTTTTATTTTGCTCCTGCCTGGGATTATCTTTGGAAGCCTGACGGATAGCGGAGCGTCCGGAGTAGCCGGGCAGCCGATCCTCAATGACAACGCAGCCATTACGGAAAATGTGAATCAGGCTGCCTTTGCGATCAATCAGATTCTCGGAGAAGGCATTGAGAATGTGCAGGAGCGCATCGCCAACGATTTCGCCGGAACAGGCGGGGATCACTATGAAGTAGTCAATCCCTATGAGGGGGATCTTATCAGCAATGCCAACCTGTTTATCTCTCAATACTGCGCGGCGAAAGAACTGGACTTTGCCTCCATCTCCCTCACCGACATGGAGCAGATCCTGCGTGCGGGCCTCACGCACCTTTACAGCTTCAGCCGAACGATGGAGATGCGTATTGTCCCTGCGGAGGAGGACGGCGAGGAAGATACGGCGGAGACATGGTACATCTACACGATCCGCTATAATGGTGAAGCCTACTTTGCGGACACCATCTTTGCGCTGACTGACGAACAGAAAAGGTTGGCGGAAAACTACGCGGAAAATCTCAGCCTGTTTCTTGGCGACGGCCTGTTCCAATACGCTCCCTCCACCAACACCATTACAGCTCTTGGCGATGTGCGCTTTACCGATGGGGAAACGGAGGTCATCTACTTCAACCAGCTGGATGAACGCTATGCCAATCAGCCTTATGGCACTGACCATATTGGGGGGTATGGCTGCGGGCCAACTTCCATGGCTATTGTGGTTTCCTCGCTGACCAGTGAGACGGTTGACCCGGTCCAAATGGCACGGTGGGCCTATGAGCATGGCTATTGGTGCAGCAAAAGCGGCTCCTACCACACTTTGATCCCCGGCGCAGCACAGGCGTGGGGGCTTTCCGTTGAAGGGTGTACCGCTTCGGAACCGCAGCGCATTCTGGATGCCATGGCAGACGGAAAACTGGTCGTAGCTCTGATGACCAAGGGGCATTTTACGAAGTCCGGCCATTTTATCGTGCTGCGGGGCGTCCAGGATGAAAAGATCCTCGTGGCCGATCCCGCCAGTTACCGGCGTAGTCAAAAAGCATGGGACTTGTCCATCATTCTGAACGAGGCCAGCAGACGTGCCGGCGTCGGCGGGCCGTTTTGGATCATCGGCTGAAACTGCTGACAAATATAGCAAGAGACACCTCATCTCTGAGGTGCCTCTCTCACAATGCCACGATGAAATAATCTAATCAGCGTTCATTTTCGTTTAGGATTTCCAGCATCTCTTTTGGCGTCACCACATAGGGCTTGACCGGGAAATGCTTGATGTTGCCGGTTACAAGATAAGCGTCGGTAGTTTCTCTTGCTTCCATAACCACCTCATAGAAAATTGCGTCGTCGGGGTCGGGAACATAGTCCTCAATCGTGGCAGCATCCAAAAAGATACCTCGCTTAATCAAGCCTGTCAGCGCAATTTCGATGTCCCGGCGGTCAAACTTAAATTTAGGGCGGTGCAGAACATCGTTGTATTCGTCCAGAATATCCTCATGCAGCAGAGGAATTACACGCCCCGCAAGAGCTTCTTGCAGAATCATACCGGGAACGGAGGAAATGTTAAACAGAGCGGAAACCACTACATTCGTATCAAGTACAACATAGTATTTCATGGTTACGCTCCGTTCCGAGCATTTCTTGACGCACGGTCAGCCCGGGACGCTGCAATTTCAGCATTGATCTCATCCAGCGACATATCGGCCGTGCCGTTCTGCTGTGCGGCTTCACTCAGGCTTTGCACGGCGCGGATCGCCCGCTCAGCTCTGTATTCCTGCTTGGGCAGCGTCATGGAAAAGGGAACGCCATTTACCACGACAGAGCGTTTCAAAAACATTCGGATAGCGGTGGGAAGATCGATGCCGAGTTCATCGTAGACAGCGGCAGCCTTGGCGCGGAGATCATCGTCAACACGCACCTGCATAACACTTGTAGACATAAAAGCACTCCTTTCAAATATAATTGTATTGGTTTACAATGCAATTGTATTCTATTTTACGCAAAAAGTCAAGCGTTAGTCCTTGCGTATTCCCTAATGCGTTTTAATGCGCACAAAAGAAGCAGACTATGCAGGGAAAGCCGTGTGCAGCCGCTTCGGCTATTTATAAAATGTGGTCTTCTTGAATCAGCAGAATATCATCCCGTCCCTCGGCCTGGTCGAGCATCCGCTGTGTGAAGCCGCTCTTGGAAAACAGCCCGTACAGCACCTTATACTCAGGGAAAGCCGTGCGCAGCTCCGAAGACTTTTTTACCTTCTCCTCCAGCTCATAATAGACCGTCGCATCCACCGGCTTATTGTGGTACTTGCACTCCCCAGCAAATACCTGCTTCTTCTGGTGATCCACCGCCATCACATCGATCTCCGTATCGCCGTTGATGTCATTGAGCCAGTAGGAGCCGATGCGGGAGGGCACGAAGTCCACCGCCTTGCTCCGGCACAGGGAGGCAAAGATATCTTTGCAGACGTCCTCGTAGGAGAAGGCAACGAATTTCTGAATAAAGTCCTTCTCCAACTCGTCCAGAACGATCTGCTGATTGTCCAGTTCCAGTTCCCCCTTGTAGGGATAGACATAACGGAACCAGAAGCGGATGAAATTATCTGAAATGAAGTAGAGACCCTTTCGGGACTTCTCCGGATTTTTCTCCGTGACCGGTGTTGCCTTTTTCAGAAAGTCCAGATCAATCAGCGTGGAGAGGTAGGGCGTCAGCGAGGATGTTTCCATGCCCAGGGCACCCGCGATCTTGCCCAGCTTGTGGTTGCCGTCCGCAATAGCGCGAATGATGGAGAAATAGCTGTTGGCGGACTGTACCTCGTCTTTCAGCAGGAAGTTCGGCTCCTCATAGAGAAATCCGTTCTTGGACAGTACAACTTCCTGAATCTGACGGTAGAGGTCTTCTCCCGGTTCAAAAAACTCCAGATACTTCGGGACGCCGCCCGTTACGGAATACTGCTCCACCGCCTGAGAGAACGGCTGTCCCTGCACAGCATAGAGGTCTGTAAACGGCAACGGCTTCAAGCGGATCTGTGCGCTGCGCCGGCCATAAAGCGGACTGTCGTGAGAAAGGGCATGCTTCTGCATCATGCTGATCAGCGACCCGCATAGGATCAGCATAATATTACTGTCCTTCAGGATCTCGTCCCAGGCATTTTGCAGAATGGATGGAAAGGCCGCGTTCGTCTTGACCAAGTACGGAAACTCATCAATGACCAGCACCTTCTTTTCCTCCGGCTGGTAGTTGGCGATCTCCCGGAACAGATCCAGCCAGTCCGTGAAAGTGACCCTCTGCAGCATGGAATTTCCAGTGACCCGGGCTACCACGCCGGCAAGACGCTTCATGCTCTGGGACTCCACTTCCTCTGTCGCAAGGAAGTAAAATGCCTGCTTATCTTTGATGAATTCTTTGATCAGCGTTGTCTTTCCGATACGGCGCCGGCCATAGATCACAACAAAGCTGCCATCCCGGCGGAATTCCTTTTCCAGCGTATTCAATTCTTCTTTTCGTCCAATAAAGTTCACCTGTGCCACCTCCAGCATCTACGATTCATTTATGATAAATCATATTATGATAATCTTGTTTATATTATATGCATTTTTCTGAAACTGTCAAGCGGTCTGCTATATGCGGGCCGCTTTTTCTATTCTTTACAAAAAGTTCAAATTTTAAGGGGACGATACCCCCCTTGAGCGGCGCGTAATACTACGAGGGATTTTTAAGGAGGCTCCCATGGATCAAATCAAACGAAACCTGTATGAACTGCTGTTCAGCTGCAAAGGAAACTGGCGTAACGCCATTTATGTCCCCTGTGGGCCGTGCCCACATCCCTGCAAGGTTGACTGCTCTGGTTGTCTCGCGGCGATCCGACAGGATGGCGCGCCGTTGCTTGTCGGCGTTCGGGAGTTTGAAGAAGAAACCGGAGAGCGGATCGATCCGGGAGAATGCATCGGAACGCTCAACAAGGACGCCTTCTCATCCCTCTTTTCCAGATACTTGATTTGGGAAATGAGTAGTTCCAAGCAGTGTCCGATGGAATACCTCACAGATTCATTACCTTGCACCCTCGTTCCAAAATATCAGAAACAGAAAGGAGATCTTGCATGAAACGAATCAACATCACCTGCCCTGTCTGCGGTTCCAGGGCGTATCTTCGCCCGGCCAGCGTGGTTTATGGCGATAAGGCCCCAGACCCCGATGCCAAATACTATGTCTGCGGACGGTATCCCGCCTGTGACTGCTATGTGGCCGCGCACCGGAAAACGATGCTGCCCATGGGGACGCTGGCGGATAAGGCCCTGCGGAAAAAGCGGCACGATGCGCATGTGGCCCTGGACAGTCTCTGGAAGAATGGCATCATGAGCCGAAAAGAAGCCTACCGCCTGCTGCAGCTGTCTATGGGGCTTCCCGCCGAGGATGCGCATATCGCTAAATTCTCCGCTGCGCGCTGTGACGAGGTCATTGCGCTCAGCCGCAGGTTTCGCGCCGCCGCAGCAAGAGCGGCATAGCAAAATCAAACACAGAAAGAAGGGAAATCATGAGTATGGAATTTACCTTGAACGATCTCCAGCGCCAGAGAGTGGAGGATCACCTTGCGCTGGTAGAACAGGTGCTTCGCCGCAGCATCAAGACCAATGAGACGGTGGACGGCATGGGACATGATGATCTGTACCAGGAAGGCTGTATCGCGCTTTGCCGCGCGGCGGTTTCATATCAGGAGGAAATGGGAGCATTTCCTGCTTACGCCAGAACCGTTATCCGAAATTATTTGCTGGATCGCTGCCGTGAGATCCAATCTGCGCGAAAAAATCTGCCGTTGTTGTCGCTGGATGCTTTTGTCGAGATGGGAGCGCCGGAGCCGGTCAGCCCTTTTCATACGGAGGATCTGATTTCTGATGTTTCCTCCGACGCCCTGCTCTCCCATTTCAGGAACCGCTACCACGGCACCGCCCGGCTTGGGATCGAAGCGATGGAGCTGCGGGTCAGAGGCTACAGCTGCGCGGACATTGCCAAACTGTATCAAAAGAAACCAAACTACATCGGAGCCTGTATCTCACGGGCGGCGGAAAAGCTGCGCCGGGAGCGGATCGTGCGGGAGTTCTATACCGCCTGCACAGAACAGGATATCAAGAGCGCATAAGGAGGAGTTCGTATGGCAGAAAAAACACTTTATACGGCATTGGGACATTTCCGCTGCCGAAACGATGGCGGAGGCCGGCGTTATCCGGTCATTCTCATGGATCACCGTGAGTTCGGAATGGATCCGCAGGAGATGACGCTTTGGACCGCACTGTGTTGGCGGCTGACAGACCGGCAGCGTGCAGAGGACTTCTATGAACAGCTCTCCAACGGAATGGAGCTTTTCCCTCGGCGCAGCTTTTCAGACTGCCTTGATCGGCTCGTAACACGGGGGCTTGTTGCCAAGGGCAGCGGCACGACGGATTTTGACGCGCTCTATGACCTTCTCGGCGAGCTTTATGTTGTTCCCATCTCAAGCAGCTTTCCCCTGAAGGTGGTGACCTTTCTGAAACTGCTGTGCAGCGGAACGGCTCCTGGGTCGGCTTCAGCGCTCTTTCGGCGGGATCGGCGCACAGAGCCGGAACGGCACATTATGGCCCTCAGCCGCTGCGCGCCGCTTTCCACGGCGGAACTGGTTCGATGCGCGGAATGCGATATTTCGGCTGCCGTCGGCAGTCAGCAGACGCTTGCGCTGCTGTATGGAGATCAGGAGACGACCAGCGACAACATCGTATCGGAAATGCGGACTGCCGCAGCTTGTCAGTCTGTGACAGCGGCGGTTGCTAATCTCTATCTTCGCAAGCAGGTCATCTTTGAGAGGGCCTGTGCATGAGCGGGTTTGAAAACTGGCCTGCTCCGATCCTGCGGCGGTGGCTCTTATCCGCCGCCGCAGGGCCGGTCATTTTCCTGATAGGGCTGGCAGGCCGCATTGCCCTGCACGACCCAACGCTTCTGACGCTCAGCACCTTATTGGCATCTTGCATAGTCGTTCGATGTATTCTGCTGTTTCAAGCGATCCGTCAGGGGGCCTATGAAACGGTGGAGGGCGTGTGTGTCGCCATCAGGCGAGCGTCCTTGAGAGGGCACCAGCGTATCCGGCTGATGGATGATTCCGGCACTGCGCATGACCTCCTGCTGGATCGGCGTCAAAGATTTCTGATTGGCAGCAGCTACCGCATTTACCTTCAAAGCTCTTCCGGGGCTGCGCTGCCGGGAGCGAGGATCCCCCATGGCGCACTGTTGGGGCTGGAGGATCTTGGGGAAAGCCGGGCCGAATCGGAGATAGACTGTCAGGCTGCTGCACAGGAAGGCTCAGATATCATAAAAACGGAGAGATTCAATGAGTAAGCGTAAGAAAGTTCCGAATTCCCACGATGGATATGCTGTTACCTGCAAAAAAACAGCGCACCGTTCCGTATTTACTAAGCAGAAAGGAATCTACAACAATGACTTTTGCAAAAACCTTTGGGCAGCGTCATGTACTCCGTTTTTTGAGCAGTCATATTGATCTTTCCGGCTGCCGTATTACCGCAGCTTCTCCCGCCGGTCTGCGGGTGACCGATGGCGTACACAAGCTCTGCCTGAAAAGCACAGACGGCTGCATTCAGCGTGAAGATGATCCGAACAGTGTAGCGCCGGAGATCATTGAAGTCTACGGGAGCACAGCGCGCCGAACCGCTGTGACTAAACGCGGGGAATTGAGCCGGATGCCCCGCAGGCTTACGTTGCAGCAAACTGTGGAATTGCCGGAAAGCCTCTTGCGTCACTTTCTCTCACACCCGCAGCTCTCCGATGTTGATGTGCGCCGCCTTGTGGATACCGGAAGTGTGGATGAGGACGCTTACACGAGTATGCTCCTATGGTTTCTTGCGGCAGGCGGTGATGGGCACCGGCTCATTTTCGGCGGCTGTGACGAAGTAGGCGCCTATATGGAGTTGACCCTCTGGCACAACACCGCTCATGCGGAATCCTTCCAGTTCTATCTCAGCGATTACCCCTGTCCCGGCTATGCAGAATAAAAGGAGCTTGCTTATGAACATGGAAAAATTAGGGCAAATCCAGCTGCCCGCCCCGGAGGACTTCGATCCTCACCCCCGTCTGCTGCTCAATGGACGCGGCATTCACGCCGGCGAGACCTTCCATGCGCTCTTTCCGGATGGATGGCGGGAGATCACCATAGAAATGAGCTGGGAACCGGAGGGGCCCGGCTGCTGGTACATCTCCACCCCCGGTTTTACCCACATCTGTCCCATCGGTCTGTTCGTAAAGGAATAGGCCGAGAGACAATATCTATAAAATACGCCACGAATAAATACTATATATTGTGTTTCTTGCTTGACACGAGCCATATCCTGTGGTACAATGCCCCTGTAAATGAGTTTTGCGCAATTTCCCTTATTGGGGCATGGACTTAGATCCGTGTGTGGAGCGATCCACCTGCGCACGCTGTCAGGTTTGTACGCAAGTGTCAGTAGGACGACTGTACCCTTATTGGGTATCTGCCGCTTTACTGGCACTTTTTATATATAAGTATTGCCCTCGCGGCAGAAAGGAGTTGTATGGCAGAAGTCCATGTTTTCGGTCGGGTGACCAATGACCTTCAGCTGAAAATGAGTCACAGGCAAGTCCCCTATGTATCCTTCGGTCTGGTCGAATGGATCGGGCGCAGGGATACCGGTCACAGACAGTATTTTGAGGTCTGGGCATGGGGAACGGCTGCGTTGTCGCTGGAGGATGCGGAGATTCACAAGGATTCCCGCATCTGGGTCCAAGGCTTTTTGGAGCTGGTGGACTGTACCAGAAACGGCGGAAGCGAAAAGGACAAGCGGCTGAAGCTCAGCCTGACGGGATGGCAGACAAAGCCTCCCCGTACAGAGCGGAGACCCGCACGAAAGCAAAGCCCCGGCGCTGCCCAGCCGCCGCTGCCTCCTGTGGAGGTCGTGGACGGAGATCGGGAACGCCTGCCGGAATAAGCGTATTCCGGCAAAGTGAAAAAGAGGAACCGCGTGATGTGTTTTAAGAGATTCTGGACACATACGCGGTTCCTCTTTTTTTGTTTTCCAGATTATTTTTGAAAGGTGGCAACTGAAATGAAAAAAGAATCTCCCCTTTGGAGCAGTATCTCGCTTCTCATCGGTATCGTGATCGCCATTCTCGCACTCATCCGCGGACGGATGCTTCTCCCCCTGCTGCTGGCGGTGTTTGCCCTTTGGCTGCTGTGGTGGCTCTTGACGCAGGCTCTTCCGCTCTGGCGCAATAACCGCGCCTACCGCGCAAAAGAGGCTCGGCTCCGCGAGCAGACTGCGGCGGCAAATGGCGGCGGTCAACTGGCAGACGCGCTGCTGTGCCATGTAAACTACCGGATCACTGCCATGCTCCACGCCGCATATCCCAACGCCCGTTGGGAGTGGCTGGCGGACAAGCCCTCCCGCTTTGCAGTGGAGGGCGGCACGGCCCGTATCCGCGTCTATGGTATTCCGGATTTTGATTACGCCGATGTGAAGCTGGATCAGAAGGCAAATCTGGACTGTTCGCTTGTCAAGCTCTCTCCGCTGGTGGCTGGGGCAACGGACACACAGCCGCCAAACCGGCAGCCGGTAAACCCCCGCGTCTGGTTTGAGACACGGGGCCGCGCCGTATTGGAGGCGCTGGTCACCGATCTGAACTCCAGAGGCCACAGCAGCCTGACCGTGCAGGAAAACGGTGAGGTTTTTGTGCAGGCCAAGGAAAACGAAGCGGAACCGGCAAAGGAAACCTTTCTGGACTTTCCTGAAAAGGTCTACTGGCCGCAGCTGGTCAAGGTTTTGGAGGAAGAAGGCTACGCTGCCGACGCAAGAGACGCGGATATCCTCGTTTCCTGGTGAGCGGCAGAGAAAGGATGTGAAGCAGGAATGAAAACCGGACTTACCATCAAAGAGATGGCACAGGAGCTGCTGCGTCAGAGCAAGGCCAAGCAGGACTACCTGGTGAACACCGGAAGCCTGTCCCTCTCGGTCACCTCGGACGTGCCGCAGCTCCGTGTCACGGAGAATGGGCTGGATAAGATCACGCCCCTGGATATTCGCCAGACGGCGCACCGCCAGCTGGGAACCTATCTCGGCATTCCGCAGAAGTATTATGAGCTGATGCGCACGGATGCGCCGGAGCTTTTGGCCTATAACGCCAACTACTGGTTCTCCCAGAAAAATGAGCTTCGGACGCTCCGCACGATGGATGGCTGCGCCCGCGCGTTTCTCAGCAACCGCTACCGCCGCATTGACAATCTGGACATTGCCAGTGTAACGCTGCCCGTCATTGGGGAGCTGCCGGAGGCACGGTTCGTCAGCACGCAGATCACCGACGATTTCATGTATATCAAGGTGGTCAATCCCCGCTTGCAGGCGGATGTTGTCCCGGGCGATGTGGTACAGGCCGGCGTCATCATCTCCAACAGTGAGACAGGACTGGGCTCCGTTACCATCCAGCCGTTGATCTACCGTCTGGTGTGCTCCAATGGCATGGTGATCAACGACGCCAAGACACGCCGTAACCATGTGGGGCGCGCCGCGACCAGCGAGGAGGACTTTTCCATCTATTCCAATGAAACACTGCTGGCAGACGACCATGCCTTTGTGCTGAAAATCAAGGACACCGTCCGCGCCGCCATCTCTGAGGCAAGGTTTGCCCAGGTAGTGAGCCGGATGCGGGAGAGTACGGAGGCCATGCTGGATACCAAGCAGCTCCCTGCCGTTGTCAAGCTGGCTTCTTCCAGCTTCGGCATTACGGAGGACGAGAGCAACGGCGTTCTGGAGCATCTGATCACCGGCGGCGATTTTTCCCTCTACGGGCTCGCCAATGCCGTGACCCGCTTCAGTCAGGATGTTGAAAGCTACGACCGGGCAACGAAGCTGGAGGAGATCGGGTACAGCGTTATGACGATGTCGCCCGCCCTGTTCCGGCAGATGAACCGAACGGAACTGCTGGCCGCCTGAGCGGTCGGAACAATTTTAAGGAGGATATGATTATGTACGAACAGACCAACACCATGATGGAGAACAAGACCTCTTTCCAGATCCCGCAGCTTCTTGACGGAGACGACTTCACCAGTGAAGACCTTGCGGACGATATGGAGGGCCTGCGCCTGAGCTTCACCCGCATCAAGATCCCCGGCGGCGGGCACCTGCAGTTTGAGATCCCGTCCGGAAACCCGGATGTGCCGGACTATGCGCCCTATCTGGAGGGCGTCATTCTCTACAGCCACAACTCCAACGCCTACTGGCCGGAGGGCAGCGAGTACGATGATGACCAGCCGCCCCTGTGCCAGTCCTTCGATGGGAAGGTCGGCTACGGTGAGCCTGGCGGCACCTGCGCGGACTGCGTTCTCAACCAGTTCGGCAGCGATGGGAACAACAAGGGGAAGGCGTGCAAGAACATGAGAATGCTCTACCTGCTGCGCAGCGGCGAGTATATGCCCATTCAGATCGCGCTGCCGCCTACCAGTCTGACGCCCTATACCCGCTTCGTCAATGAAGCGTTCCTCTCCCGCCGCCGCAAGGTTTGTACCGGCGTGGTGCGGATCGGGCTGAAGAAGGCCGTCAGCGGCAGCCACGAATACTGCGTCGCCACCTTTACCAAGATCGCCGATTTCGCCGGGGAAGACCTGGCGCATATCCGCGCCTACGCGGATGGCTTCGTGGCGCAGATCAAGGACATCAACGCGCAGAGAGCACAGGCGGGTGCCGCGGCCTCCAGCGTCATCGGGGACGGCGATGCCTCGCACCTGGAATTGCCTGACAACGGCGCGCACTTTGCGTTAGGGGCGGTCATTGATGGAGAACGGGAAGAACTTCCCGCCTGATACGATCCCTCGCATTGAGGAAGAAAAACGGGAAACAGGGCCTCCGCCGGAGGCCCCTGTTCCCGTCCCTCTGACCGAAGCGCAGCGCCGCTTTGCCGCTCAGTACCACGCCCTGATCTATGGATTTCTTCTGGAAAAGAAGCTGGAGATCCGGGAGTATTACGATATTGCGGCAATCGGCTATCTTCACGCTGTCCAACGCTATTTTACCGAAAAGAGTCTGCACAGATACCGTTTCTCCACGATTGCGTGGCGCTCCATGAACAGCAGCCTGAATACCTTCCGGCGTCAGGAGCAGCGGCGGCAAAGCCATGAGTTTTCCTATCAGGCTGCGCATCCGCCGCCTGACGACGCCTTTGATGCACTTCAGGCAAGATTGCTGCTGCACGATCTGTTTCTCCTCGCGGATGAAGAGCAGGCTCTTTTGATCCGCCACCGTCTGCACGGCTGCAGTCTGGCAGAAACCGCGCGGAGGGAAGGCATGAGCGTCAAGCGGGTGCGACATCGGCTGAAAGCGTTGTACCGCACCTATTTTGCGCAGAAAGAAACCAAACAGAAGGAGTTGTGACCCATGAAAAATATCCGTATCGTTCACGGAACCCTGATGTATCCGCTGGAGGTCGGCAGCCGCGCCCTCATCTTTGAAGAGGGGCGGTATCTCCACACCTCTACGGTGATCGCCATTCATGGCGTGACGCCGCAGCAGATCCGTTTTGAGACGATGAACTCCCATTACTGCCTGCTGGCTCCCTCCTCGCCGGTCGCGGCTGATGTGCCGGTGACGGTCGTGGAGCAGGCGGCGTAACATTTTGGTTGAAAGGCACAATACCGTTGTGGTGCTGTGCCTTTTCACTTTATCCAAGGAACAGGAGGTCGAAAAATGTATGTGTTAGAGTTTCGGACTGCCAACCGACATCACACTTGGCTGCGCTGCGCGATCTGTGAAACGAAAGCTCCGCTTGAGCGTGTGCGCCGTGGGCAGACGGATATGATGCGCTGGCGTATTCTGCGCCTTCCCGGAACGGTGCAGGCCGCCTGCGCAAAATGGAGAAGCGTACCGCTGATGCGGTACGGCCAAAAATCCGCATAATGACTTGAAAGGAGCGTTTACCCAACATGAAATACTGCAATCCGGACACCTGCTCAGAATGCCTCTATATCGGAGAGGGTGACAGCATCTGCGAGATCTCCCATGAACTGGTGTTGGACAACTGGCAGAGCGTCCCCCATACCATTCCTCAAGAGTGTCCGTTTCGCTGGCAGATTATCCGGCAGCACCGAAAAGCGGTGCGCAGAAGATGAATGAGCCCGCCAAGCAGCCGTTGGAGCTGCCATCTGCGACCTATGAGCCGCAGTTGTCCGCATCCATTGATCTGGAGCGGTGCCTTTCCAGAGAGGTGCTGCTGCATGTATTTGATCTCAGCGGCACCCATGAGGTGAAAACCTGTTACGGCGATGTCGTAAAAATCGTTAACGCTCTGCGGGACTACGCAAAGCTGTTAGAGACGGTATGCGACGAGTGGGAACTCGGCGGATTTCACCGGGCAATCTATGAATATCAGGCAGAAAAGCTCCGTCAGATCGCGGACAAGCTTCAACGCGGCATCGGCTATGATTACGATGCTGCCGTGAGGAAGTGTCAAAAGCTGCGGGGGAAAAGGCCTCGCAACGCAGACGTGGGAGAGGAGGCGATGGTCCTTGCTGTCAAGCGCGGTTTTGAGCAGGCGCAGGCAAAAGCCAACAAGCCTTCTTCACCCGGTCAGAATGATGATAAGGAAGTGAACCGATATGAATGATATTTTATCCGGCACCTATAAAGGCAACACCTACCGCATTAAGGTGGAATGCTACCCGAATACCCCGGCGATCAAGGTGCAGCTTCTCCCGGTCAACGCTGGAGAGCGCATCACCATGACGCAAAACCTCGGTCAGCCTCTGCCCCGTTATCAGGCATTTCTCTGTGATGGGATGCTGGAGGTAGACAGCACCGCCTTCATGGACTATATGGAGGAAAATGATCTGGGCTACATCGTGGACTACAAGCGTTACGATGCCGATGTATTTACCGGAGTAAACTGCAGGACTGCTGCCGTTTTTCAGTTCCACTCCGCCGCGCTGCGCCGCCTGAACAAAGTCGGCTGCCAGCGTTACGAAGGGGACTATACGCGGCTCAAGCAGAAGCACGCCGAGCGCAGAGCCCGGCGCATGGCCGGATAACCAGTTTCCGTGCAAGGGGTAATCTGTTCCTCTGCATTGGCGGCGTCAACGCGCTGCACGGGCTGACCGATACCATTCGGGTGCCTGGCATCCGTGAGGTCGTCGAGGCAATGGACATGGATCAGATGGCCAATCCCAATGTGCGGAAGGCCGTCCTCGCCATGCGGAAGGAAGTGCAAAAGATACCAGCATTCGCTATTCAAAGTACACATGGAAAACCGCCTGCAAGGGAGTGGACGATTCCCTCCTGAGCCGGGCAGCAACGATGTAAAGGAGAAAGAAATGTTAACAGCACAAGAGGAAGCGCGGATCTTGGCGAAGATCCGAAAAGACAGCTATGGCATTAAGCTCATGCCGGAGGATATTGAGCCGCAGGAGAACAAGAAGGTGATTCAGGAGTGTGTGGGCGTCACCTGCACGAAGCTCTCTTCGCCGTGGACGGTTTACCTCTCCACGCTCATTGCCGCGCATTACTGCTGCAGGCCCTATCGGAGTTCCGTACACGGCAGCAAGGTTTCGGAGATCGGGTTTATCGGCATGGAGGACGATTTCAAACTCTGCAAGCTGGCGTTTCTCTACGCCTATGATTGCATCGCAAGCCGATGCAGGCAGATCCGCACCCAAAAGGGATATTCCGCAAAGACGCTTCGGGAGATGTGCAATTCCTATGGATGGGGTTTCTGCCGCGGGCTGTCTGCCGCTTTTCAAAAGCAGGAGGCCGAACACCAGGAATGGGGATTGGTCATGGTCGTGCCGCAGGCGGTCGAGGATGCCGTTTCCAAAATGAAGCGGAGCAGTTATAAGATCTCGCCCCAAAGCAGTATGAACCATCAATACGCAGCCATGGGCTATGCGGATGGGCAGGAATTTGATATGCGCCGCCGGCTGGAGCTTTCGGCGTAATCCTTCCTACATGAATCCCATGTAGTTGTAAAACAGCTTGCTATTCTCAGCTTTTCCTCATATAATAAATTTAGAAATAGAGCCAATGAAGTGAAAGGAGTTTTCACAATGCCAGAGCTTTGCAGATTCTATAACATCGTCATTAAGATGATCTTCAGTGATACCGACAAACATCACAAGCCACACTTTCATGTATACTACAATGAGTATGAGGCTTCTGTCGGAGTAGATGGCGAGCTGATTGCCGGCAGCCTTCCTGTCAAACAGTTGAAGCTGGTTCAAGCGTGGGCTGCAATTCACGAAGACGAGCTCTATGCCGCTTGGAACAAAGCGGTACGAAATATTCCGTTTGGCAAGATTGAACCGCTAAGATAAGGAGGGTTAGACTATGTATATTTCCGATGGAATTGCGTATGCAGGAGAGCAGGAGCCTGTTATCAAGGTTTGTGGTGTCCGCCCATTAGCGGGTCACAAGCTGTGGCTTCGCTTCACAACCGGAGAGGCAAAGGTATTCGATTTTACACCGCTGCTAAAAGAGCCGGGATTTGCACCGCTGGCAGATGAACATATGTTTGCCGGTGTCTACATTGACTATGGTGTAACCGTCTGGAATGATGGCGATATTGACATTGCTCCGGAGTATCTTTATAAACATGCTGTGGCAGCAGAAGGTATTGCCTGAAACCCAAGAATAACAGCAAACTAATATGATAAAGCGGATTCTTGTTTTGGGAGGTTTAGTATGCCATTACAAGGAGACCAGTTGAGCCGCATGACGATTCGCGGCTTCAAATCCATCAAAAACTGTGATATTTCTTTCGGGAAAATCAATGTGCTCATTGGTTCTAACGGAGCGGGAAAGAGCAACTTTATTTCGGCCTTTTCCTTTCTCCAGAATGTTCTGTCTAAAAATCTTCAGGTGTCTGTGGGACAGAGCGGTTTGAGTTCTCTTTTGTATAACGGCCGGAAAGTGACCGAGGAGATTGACTTTGAGGTATTTTTCGGGCAGAACTCTTATGGTTTCGTTCTGGTGCCAACAGATGATAACCGGTTGATCTTCCAAAAGGAATACTTCGGTTATCATGGTGACTTGGACAATGAGAGCAATATCGGATGCGGGCATAGTGAATCCCGGTGGGAAACCGGCACCCATAATGAAATTGACGACTACGTTGTCCCAATCCTGCGCAAGCAGAATTGGCGGGTGTATCATTTCCATGACACGGGTAAGGGTGCCAGAGTCAAGCAGGAGCATAACATCTCCAATAATAAAATGCTGCTGTACGATGCGGCAAACCTTGCCGCATTCCTTTACCGGTTAAAAAACTTCTTCAAACCGAACTACGATGAGATTGTGGAAACGATCCGTCTGGTTGCGCCGTACTTTGATGACTTCGTTTTGGAGCCCCAAGAGGGTAATGAAGAGCAGATTGTCCTGCGGTGGCGTCAGACTGGCTGTGAAGATGTCTTCAATGCTTCTCAGCTTTCGGACGGAACACTTCGTTTTATTTGCCTGACAACGCTTTTGCTGCAGCCCCATGAGCTGCAGCCGGCCACCATCATCGTTGATGAGCCGGAGCTCGACCTACATCCCTATGCAATCACGATTTTCTCTGAGATCGTGCGGCAGCTTTCCAATGAAAAGCAGATTATTATATCCACGCAATCTGTAGAGTTGCTGAACGAGTTCGATGTGGAAGATGTCATTGTCGTTGACCGTGGTAATACCGGTTCTGAGTTCAGACGGTTAGATCCGAAGCAGCTCAAGCTGTGGCTGGATGGTGACTACACGCTGGGTGACCTTTGGAGGAAAAATGTTTTGGGAGGTAATCTTTCGAAATGAACGAGGAAAATGCGATCCTGCCCGCACAGGAACTACGCTCTCTGCCTCCCGAACTGACCCTTTCCGCCAAGTTGCTGGCGGCTCGGAATGACCGGAAGCGCGGTGTGCAATATCTGACGGCGGAGCAGGTTCTATCCTGCTTGGATCACGCCATAGCGCGGGGCTCCTTGCTTTGAGAACTCAGCCTCGTTTGGAAGGAAGCCATTCCTTTCAAACATTTGGGTCACCTGACCCGTAAAAAAAGAATCGCTGCCGCATGGCAGCATATTGCGAAGGACGTACAGACTTGTAAAAAGTCTGTGCGTCCTTTTTTATTTTAGGAGGATGATATGAAACCCACCTATTCAGATGCCGGGAAACTGGCGTGGTATCCGGACATCGCCTGCCCTGTCTGCGGCGGTGATGTCAACTCATGGGATAAGCGATGCAGCCGTGCGCTGGGCTACCGGCAGATCGTATGCGAGGGCTGTATCTCAGAGGAGTATCAGGTCACGGTGGAAAATCTGCGCTATGTGATGGAAAACCACTTTGGACTGGTTCCGTGTCCGGGGATATGAGCATGGAACAGAATCAACTGACCCGGGATCTCTATGCCGCAGGCTACACGCGGGAGGATCACCCCTCCTTCGTGTATTGGAGTGACTGGCAGAATTTCGGCTATCTCTTTGAGGCTCTATTGAAGTTTACATGGGAAACTCCATGCGGCCTTTTGGTCGATGGCAAAAGTGATCTCGGCCGGGACCTTGCCTGCTGCGATGCTTCTTTTCAAGGTATCGATTACTGCCCGGAAAATGACAATCCACTGCTGCGCTGTCCCTATGAACGCAAGGACTGTCCACACAGCATCAGCGGCTTTCCTGTCCCTCTCTGCCCCTGCCACACCACTGGTAAGCGATATTCCTACGAGCAAAGCGCCGAGAGGGTGGAATCGGAGAGAAGTGAGAGACAGCACCGGCAGTACATGGAGATTACCGGCGGAGCCTACTGCGCCTGCGTGGTTGGCGGTAATGGCTATGATGGCGGCCATGTCGAAGTCCAATACGATGTGGAGCAGTGTATTCGCTGCCGCTGCCAGAATCCTGTCTGCGTCATTCGCAAGCAGAAGCGGGATCTGAGCCGCGCCAATATCTTTTATGATGTGCGCCGCACATGGATCACCCGCATTGGCTTTCTGGAGGAAAAGAAAGTACAGGTGACAAAGGGCGAGCGTGTGTTTCCCCATCCTGTGGCCCGAACGGACGCGGAGATTTGGCTGGAAATGAAAAAGGCGCACTTCAACCCGCTTTGGAGCAGTTCTGTGATCGACTCCCCGCACCTGACACCAGAGGATCGGCGGCAGACATTTTTCAGCAAAATGCACCGCCGGTACGGGGAGTATGATTACTTTGAATTTCACTATGATGTGGAGAATATCCGCATTGCCAAAAGTGAACAGAGAGATCTGCTGCAAGACCTTCGGGATGTGGCGGACGGCTTGGAGGTCGTCCATGCAGTCGATCTCAAAAAGGAGCAGGCCGCCAAAAAACGGGAATCCCGGCAGCGGCGCAAGGAGCAGAAGGAGCGGCGGCTGAATAAGCAGCGTTTCCCGGCTCCGTCAACGAATGAACAATTAACACTACTGACAGAGGAGGAGCATTTCAGCGATGGCAGTCAAACTGACTGAACAGACAAATGGGCCCCATATCTATATGCGGCTCCGTCTGGACAGCGGCCGCGTCGAGGAAATCGACGCTTACACCACAGAGAAAGGCTGGCACTATGTTACCAGCGCAGACCGCACCCCGGAGGTGCGGCTGCGGATCATTGCGGCGTTTCATACGCTGTATTGACCTGCTTTCTATACATTTCAAGGGGAGGATGCCGGCTTTCGGCATCCTCTCCCTACTTGCACATAAGGATGTGATTTGAACATGAAATACGAATATTACCCGAAAAGGCGGACGGAGCAGGAGCGCAGAGAGCTGAATGAGCAGATTCTCCGCCTGCTGCAAAGCGAAGCCTGTGAGCAGGCCGGTGTGACCGACGAGGATATTTTCAATCGCTATACCGGAGATGGCGGCCTGCATGGGCTGCGGCGCAGCGACTATGAAAACTACAACGCATTCAGCGCGGCGAAAAAGGAGCTGGAAAACGGCCAGTTTTTCACGCCGCCGCCCCTGTGCGAAATGATCGTTTCGGCGCTGCGCCTCTCCGACACAGATCTGGTAGCGGATCTCACCTGCGGCATGGGAAATTTCTTCAATTTCCTGCCAAATGAACGCAACGCCTACGGCTGCGAGGTCGATCCCAATGCCTGCGCCGTTGCCCGAAAGCTCTACCCGCAGGCACACATCGTACAGGGTGACATTCGGGACTATGAGCCCCAAACGCATTTTGATTTTGTTCTGGGCAATCCGCCCTTTCACCTGCGCTGGGTCATGCCGGACGCCACCGTTATGACTTCTCATCAGTATTACTGCCTGAAGGCGGCAAAGCTGCTCAAGCCCCTCGGTATTCTGGCAGTCATTGTGCCGGCGTCCTTTCTTGCTGACAGCTTCTCCGATAAAGGCGCCATCCGCATGATGGAGAGCCAATTCAGTTTCTTAGGGCAGGTGATGCTGCCGGAGCACACCTTTTCAGACAGCGGTGTGGACGGCTTTCCGACCAAGCTGCAATTCTGGCAGAAGAAAAGCACCGCGGTGGACTGGGCACCCAAACGGTACTCAACGGACTGCGCGGACATCTATATTCCCTCCGGGCATCCGGTCATGGCAGCCACCGCGCTTTACGAGAAGTTTGTCATGGTCGCAAAGGCGGATCTGGCAGGCAATCGGAACAAAGTCTTTCTGGAACTGGCACAGCTCAAAACCACCAAGAGCACTTTTCTCTATCAGGTGAAAAAGTACCTGTATCAGATCCGAAGCCATCCGGTCACGCGGGAAAAATACGACGCCTGCTTTGCCTACGTTCACCGCTTTTATACCCAGAGGCAGCCGGGGGATATGCCCTATGAGGAGTGGCAGCGCGTGCAGCTCACCGAAGCAAAGGTGCTGGCGTATCTGAAGCAGGCGCTATGCCGCCAAAACGCCAAACTGGAGCGGGACGAAATTCGTCTGGTCAAGCAGAAATACAGCTTTGTCTACAAGGCATACAGCCGGAAGATGGCAAAGCTCCTGACGGACGAGATGCGTGCGCCGGTGCCGATCTATCAGGCGGTGCTGAACGATGAGCCGGAACGGTTTCCCGGCTATGAGCGGCTGCTGCGCCGGAAACGCCGGGAGTATGACAATCAGGAGCAGCCCTTTTCCGAGATGACCGAAAACGCGCAGCTTGCTGACTGGATCGGTCGCTTTCAATATTGGGACGCCCAGAATCATGCTTACATCCACCTGAATCCGCTCCAGAGCCACGATGTCAACCTGACGCTCCAAAAGCGGTACGCCTTCCTGCAATGGGAACAGGGCAGCGGCAAAACACCCGCCGCCATTTTCACGGGGAAGCACCGCGTGGAAATGGGGGCTGTCCACAGTATATGGGTCATTTCCAGCGCCATCTCCATCCGCAACAACTGGGATGTGATTTTGAAGGGCGCGGGTTTTTCCTATGTGTTTGTGGAGCGTCTGGCTGATCTGCAGCGCATTCGACCGGGCGATTTTGTGATCCTGACGCTGAATAAGGTCAGCCAGTACAAAAAGCAGATCGGGCGCTATATCAAGCAGCTTGGCTATAAGATCCAGTTTATTTTTGATGAGAGCGACAACATCTCCAACCCCAGCTCCAAGCAGACGCTTTCCGTGCTGTCCTGCTTTCGCCGCTGCAAATATAAGCTCCTGACTACCGGCACCAGCACGCGGAACAACATCTCCGAATTTGCCCCGCAGTTGGAATTGCTCTACAACAATTCCATCAATATGATCTCATGGTGTCGAACGCTTTATAGCTACGATAAGCGGTCTGAATATATGGAGCACAAGGAAAACCCCTATTATGGGATGCCGATTCCCGCTTATAAAAAGGGCTACCGTCTGTTCGCAAACTCCCATCTGCCGGAGAAAATCACCGTCTTTGGCGTGGGACAGCGAAATCAGGACATCTACAACGCCGACGAATTGGATCGGCTGTTGGGAAAGACGGTCATCACCCGCACCTTTGAAGAGGTCACGGGAAAGGACATCCGCCGTATCCATCAGATGCCGATCCCGTTTCTCCCGGAGGAGCGGGAGGTTTACAATATCGTGCTGAAGGAGTTTTACCGCATCCAGCGTGAATATTACAGCTCGACCGGAAACAGCAGAAAGGATGCGCTGATGCGGCTCATTCAGCAGATCACCCTGCTTCTGCGCATCAGCGCCGCCCCGGACTGCATGAAGGAATACGAGGGCGAGACGCCGCTCAAGGAGATGGCCGTTGTGGAAGCCCTTGCCAGATGGCCGGAAGAAGTTGTAGCCATTGGCGTGCGGCATACAACGGTGTTGGACCGTTACGCCGCCGCCATCCGTGAATACCTTCCGGAGCGGCCTCTCTTTGTGGTGACAGGCTCCACCGTCACCTTTGCCAAGCGGCGTGCTCTGCGGGATATATTGCGGGACAGTCAGAATGGCATCCTGCTCTGTACACAGCAGAGCCTTCCCTCCAGCGTGAACTTCGAGTTCGTCAACAAGATTATCATTCCGGAGATGCACTACAACAACGCCGGCATGAGCCAGTTCTATATGCGCTTTGTCCGCTACACCTCCACGGAGAAAAAGGATCTGTATTTCCCCATCTACATCGGAAGTCTGGAATCCAACCTCATGCAGATGGTGCTGGCAAAGGAAAAACTCACCATGTTTATGAAGGGGCAGGACGCGGATATGGACGAGATCTATGCCAAATTCGGCGTGGATTATGACCTGCTCTCCACGTTGATGACCCGCGAGACAGATGACGAGGGACACCTGCGTATCCACTGGGGCGAACAGAAGATCGCCTGATTTCAGGAAAGGAACAAGAAATGGACAAATTTTATATTGAACTTTATCCAAAGGCTGATTTGGAAAACGAATGGGCAAAGAACAAGCACATGCCCGGCGCCATGCCCTGTATGCGCTGCGGCGGCCCCATGCGGGAATCTCTTGCCGAAAACGCTCTGAGCCGTGCGCTGAATGTCTATGTCTGCCCTGCGTGCGGCATGGACGAGGCCCTGCGGGATGCTGCGGGGAAGGTACTCCCCATAAGCGAATGGTACGCCGTGAAGCAGCGCCGTTTTGCGGAGCATAAGAACCCGCAGGCAGTCAAGCTGACGCCGACCTGTGCGTTCATGGAGATCTTCTCCGGAGCGCGTAAGACACTGCCGTTGAGCGGCGCCCGGTATCCTGCTTCGCTGGTTGCCTATTCCCGCTCTGACTATGACGGGTGGCGATGGTGGACAACCTGGTTCCCGGATGAAGAAATGCGCCCAGCTCCGGAGCTTGGGCAGGAGATCGACGCCTTCCAGTCGCAGCTTCTCGCCCTGCCGGAATTCAAAACCCTGCGGGTGATGGAGCGGATGTGCCGGCAGTATGCCCAGCCGACAAAGGAGCCCACGGAATTTAATCTGTACGCGGAAACGGAGCATTTTCATATCTGGCTCCGCTTGATCACGCGGGAGCGGGACTATAACCTCTACACATACTTTTTCGCAAAATAAGCCAGTTGTTCAGACGCAGAAAGCCGGGGGCCGCATTGCGGCCTCCGGCTTTTTCTTTGTGTACAGGCATATTTTTTCCGGAACGATCCGATTTTTGTTGCTCTTATGCGTATTGCATCCGTATAAGAGAAGTATAGGAGGTACATAGCCATGTTAATTGCTGTCGATCACGGGAACAAACAAATCAAAACCGTCCATACACCGCCGTTTACCTCCGGGCTTATCCAGAGCGACACACCCGGCTTCGGAACGGACGCATTGGCCTATCGGGGGAAGTATTACACATTGACCGACCAGCGGATCCCCTACCGCAGAGATAAGACAGAGGATGAACGCTTCTTCATTCTGACGCTTTTTGCCATCGCGCATGAGATCGAAGCGATGGGACAGTACAGCGGCAGCCTCATGCGCGTGCAGCTGGCGGTCGGCCTTCCTCCCGCGCATTTTGGCGTGCAGGCAAAGCGGTTTATCAACTATTTCAATGGGCGGGGTGCGGTTGCCTTTCAGTTTAAGGGAAAGCCCTATGCCATTTTCATTGAAAATACAGCCTGTTTCCCGCAGTCCTTTTCCGCCGCTGCGGCCACGGTAAAAAACCTCGCCTCATTCCCCAGAGCGCTGGTGGTCGATATCGGCGGCTTTACGGCGGATTATGTGCGTTTGCGGAACGGCGTGCCGGACATGGCAGCCTGTGATTCTCTGGAAAACGGTGTGATCCTGCTCTATAACCGCATCTGCGCAAAAGCAAATGCCGAGCTGGACATTCTGCTGGAGGAAAGCGAGATCGACCGGATCCTGCGCGGCGAGGATCAGGACGCGGCGCCGGATGTCATCGCTCTGGCAGAACGGGAAGCACAGGAATTTATCAACGACCTGCTCAGCGGCCTGCGGGAGCGGATGCTGGAACTCAAGTCCGGCAAAGTGATCTTCCTGGGCGGGGGTGCTACTCTGCTGCGCCGGCAGATCGAAACGTCCGGAAAAATCGGGCAGGCGATTTTTGTGGAGGATATCAATGCCAATGCCAAGGGGTATGAGTATCTTTACCGGCTTCAGCACAGCGGGCGGTGAGTGCTATGACCGACAAGAAGGACCCCGGGAAATTCACGATCCGCTTCAACATCTGTGACCCACAGCATAAAGCGGTGATCGACCTGCTCAACCGGCAAGGCCGCAGCAAAGCGCAGTTTCTTGTCAGCGCTGTCCTGCACTATATCAACTGCAAGGAGACACCGGAGGTATCTGTTCCGGTTCCAAATCAGGCGGCACTGGAGGAGATGATCCTTGCCATCCTGGCAAAGAACCAGAGCTACCTGAAAAAGCAGCCCGAGCCGAAGCCTTCCACCGCACAGCAGGATGCGGCTATCTCCGCTGCGCCTGAACCCGTGCCGCCCGCAGACGGAGCAGAATTGGAGCAATGGTTTGGCGGGCAGGATGGTGTGGCATCGATCCTGAACTCTCTGAAAATGTTCGAGCAGGATTAAAAGCAAAGGACCGTTCGCGCCATGCGCAAACGGGTAAACCGTTATATAAAACTCTTTATAGACAAGTAAGGTGCGGAAGCCTCCGCACCTTACTTGTAAGTATCAATACGTCCTAAACGTCCATGTGCTCGATGTCGTCACCCCATCAGCAGAAACGGCGGTTACTGTTACTGTGTATAAATCGTTTGGATGTGCTGCCACCGTCGGCGTATAAACCTTTGAAATAGAGTTTGTGTTTGTTACTGTTCCTAAATTTGTCGTTGCGCCATTCGGGTTCTTTACACTCATTGAAATAGACGAAACGGTGTGGTTAGTTCGTGCAGTAAGTGTAATTTGCGTATTCTTCGCCATAGGTGTAAGTAAAGTTGGGATTATATATGTCCGAACATAACCACAACGAGCACATTTGGAATTGGTCGAAGAAAATGTATGTGACGTGTTTGCCCCAGTACATGTGGTAACATCATAAAAATACGTTGGCCGAATTGAAACCATTTGCCCTGAATACTCCTCCGCCAAATTAAGGTTCTTTGCATTTGGCGAGTGCGCTGTGAAATAAATTTGATTGCGTGCTGTTCCAGTAGCGTTATTCACAATAACCGCATGCCCTAATGGTTTACTTCCATTTACATGGATAATGGATCCAATGAGGTTTGCTGTTCCAACTTCCGAAAAGTCAGAAGAAGCCGTAATCGGTTTTTTCACTGCGCGCAGTCTTGTTTCTGTGTCATTTACGGAGTAGTCTATATAATCCCTAAAATATCCGCAAGAAGTCCATGCCCAGTATGTAGAGGCTGGCTTAGCATACCATTTTGTTTGTGCCGCGTTCGGTTGACCCGCTGCTATTCCTACAGTATCCTGAGGAGCTGTCCCTGCATTCACCGAGGTCAAGTTATTACTTCCTGAAAATCCTGCATAAATTGCTTGAGATGCAAAATTCATACAATCCCCAGCATCTGGTCCCGAATAATCATTGAAAATGTCAGTATTATAATATGAATTTGCCGTTGATGTTGTCGTGCTTGTAGCATATGTATAGGCATACTTCCATGCATTTTCCTTGTTGTACATTCGAGCAAAAGAAGCATTTGCCAAAACCTCTGCAACCATTTCATCCTCTGCAGGTGCGGCTGAAACTACAGAATCTTCATTTGCAGAACACTCCGCCTGTGCCTGAATGTTCTGCTTTTCTGCAGCAATTATGGACGATATTTTATATTCTGTATCCTTATATTCATTAGCAAACCAATCATACTTTGTTTCTACATTTGCAACAATCCATTCTCCATCTACTTTAATTAGAGAAACCGTATGCTCTTTTTGACTAAACGAAGAGTCCTCTGCACCCACATATTGGAAGCTTATATTTTCAAGGACTTCAATAACCGCAAAATTCCCCTGAACATCAACCCTTTGAACTACATAATCAGTGTTGAAATCTGTTCTCTGCAGGCCATTGTATTGTCTTATCGTAGAAAAATACGTAGCCTTATCTATCATAAATTGAATGTTCGCCTGCATTTTACTCACAGCGACACTAATATTATTTTCTTGCCCATCTGCATCATTTCTCAATGCCATGAACTCCGATGTTGCAAGTGTAAGTTTAGCAGGATCCACCTCAGCGTCAAGAACCGTCCCTAAAGTCAAATTCTTATCCGCATACATGTAACTGTTATACGCCCAATTAGATAAATACCGTTCTGCAGCCGATATAGCGGATGTTCCTTCATTTAACGTACCAGTTTCACTATAACTCGCTGCAACTTGGGAAACCAAAAGAGCAAAAAGGAGCAGAACAACGCAAGTTTTCTTAATTGCTTTTTTCATACGATCCTCCTTAATCCGCAAGCCGAAAATACTCATCATAATTGATATCACCATTCACAGTAGATACATTTACGTTTGACCACTCGATATATTCCCTTTCACGGCTTTTTTTCTTTTCCATTTCTGGTAATGCAAAAGTCCTGTTTTCTATGTCTTGTTTCACATCTTCAAGCGGACCACATATTAAAAGAAATACCTCAGGGAATGAGGCTGAACCATTTGCGAGAACAGTTTCTGCTGAATTCAGATTTATTATCTCATACTCTTCATTTTCATATTTTATTTCTGTAACCATCGGAAAAATATTTGTTCCTGCTATTGTTAAGTTTCCTTCTTCGAGACTCATTTCTGTTAATGACACACAGGAAACGATCTTTGTAATGTTTCCCTCTTCATATGTCCCTAAAACCTGCACAATTGGCAAAAACACTTGATTCTTTTCTTTTTTATCATTATATTTCGCGCACACTCCATCAAATATGATTTTTGTTTCTCCCTCATATCCAAAAACAGTCGAATCAGGAGCCGGCAACTCACTTGATCTGTTAGTACATGCAGTCAGATGGAGAATCAAAATCATTCCAATGGTAAGATAAAAAACGATTTTCCTTTTTTCCATATGCTATCTTCCTCTCCTTTAAACAGCAAAAAGCGCATGAACATCCTACATAAAGCCGATGTTCATGCGCCCACACTTACGATTTTAATTCGTCCTCTCCAGAATTGAAGAGACGAATATTTTTGACCCTGTCGGCCTCTGGTATGACACATGAACTGCATACCGTACATATCGATTCCTCCATTCCTTTGAATTATGCCGTATAATCAATCTACTACGGTAAGTTTAGCATATTATATGTAGCCCGTTTTTCAATGTTTTTTTATGAGAAAAGTATGATTTTCGACCATGGCTAAAACCGAAAATCACTCCATTGATATAGAAAGCAGAGATGAGCAAAACGCAAGTTTTGCAAAATCGTGAAGCAATATATTGAGTTACAAATTGTTACAGAATCTATATATTGTATGTCACTGCGAACAAATCAGAGTTTTGCTCATCCCTAATAGAAAGCGGAGCCCCTTTTTGGTAAAGCTAGCACGCAAGCACACGATAGATAAGGAACGAAATAATTTTTCGCATCCAGCACCAGGATAATCCTGTTTACGGGACGAACTTATTTAACAAGTTAGAGAGACCCGGAAGAAGAACCATATATAGTAAAGAAATCTACCATAATTGTTTGTCCAATAACCGGGCGAGTCGATAAATCCTTGTCGATTCAGAGTGTCTGTACCATATTTTGCTTGGCACATAGAACTCAGCTGCCGAAATAGAGGCCTTTAAGCCAACCTCGTGCGACTATACTCTGAACACTACTTGTTTGCGCCATGAGCCACTTTGTAACAAGAACTGTTGGGGCAGTCTTCATTTACGGTAATGCTATTGTCCTTCAGAAAGCCTGCAAGAACTACCTGGGACTCCTGCTGAAGCTGTTTGTACTGTTTTAGTGATGTATCATCATTTTCAAGAAACTGTACATCGGATGGTCTTACGAGCAGGTAAATATAGTCACTATCACTTCCAAGTACATAGCTCTCCACCCCGATGACCGTGGCGAGATCCGCATCGCCAAATTTTTCCTTGAAGGCATCCTTAGTAAAGGCAACCAGGCTCCATACGTTGCCCATTGCCTCGTCCGTGGTATAGGCTGTTTTTTCATAGAGCTGAAAGAGTAGTGTACCGTCCTTCGCTTCTGCGGACTGTTGGATGTCAGTCTGTCGCTTAATAATTGCAATGTCCTCCCACGCTTTGGGAATGGAGAGGCTCAAGGCCGGCTGATCTACAGAAAGGATCGTTACTTCCGATGCTTCCTGGTTATCCTCATCGGCGCCCATACTAGGAGATTTATCTATAATTGAGTCAGAATTCCCACTCTCTGCGGAAGTGCAAGCACTCAGTAGTAAAATGGCCAGAATCCCACCCAGCAGTAAGCACAGTGTTGCCTTTTTCAAAATAACATCCATCCTTTCGTCTAACAAAGGTCAGTAATATAGAACTTCCGTCTTATGATCTATACATAAATTTAAATGCTGATGGAAAACTATATTTCTTGTGTAGCCGTTAAATTATGAGCGGCTCTCACTATGCAAGAGCCGCTCATATCATAGATATTAGTAGCTCGTGTGATTGCTGCAAAGATAGACAATCGTATAGCCGATAGAATCCACAAGATTTGTATAGGTAACTTTCTTTACCTTGTTGCTACGATTGCCTTCCATTACATCAGCTGTGCCAGCATCATAATCCACACTTACAACAATGCCAACATGGTCAGTTACGGGCCCGCCGTTTTGCGTGTTAATGACAACAATGTCACCGACCTGGAGTCTATTGGGACTGCTTGCTGACATCGATGGCGCTAAATTTCTGCGATTGTTAGTATACCATGTGTACATAGCGGAAGTGCTTGCCATTTTGGGAACATTAGGAACAGTTCCCGTAGAAGATGTGGTCATGATTCCGGCTTGGTTTGCACACCAAGAAATAAACATGACACACCAGTCCGCATTTGCTAAACCATACCATGAACCATATTTGGTATAACCGTTAGAACCCTCTTCGTATCCTTCTTCGTCAAGTGCTGTCTGAACAAATTCGTTAAGCGCCATATTTCAGTTCCTCCTTACTATTTTTGCAAAACTCGAGTCTCAATTTAGTGACAGAAAATTATGGGACTCTTGAATGATTTATCAAAGGTTTTCCTACAAACCTTTTCCTAAAAACTTGCCCATTGGACTCACTTCCTCTCCACACAGTCATTTTGTAAATATGGCAAACCTGCTTGATATGCGCATGTGCCAAATGCCAAATTTTTATTTGTTTGTATTCGTTGTTATATGTACGCTATCTTGAAAAGCGGACAGGATTTGCTAAAATTTTCAAATAATAGTTTCATCATGGTGTCTGCGTATGGTAGAATAGCCGCAAAGAGGTTAGTATACGCATATCTCGGCACTTGTATGCCATGCCCATGTGCTGAGATTTTAGACAAGGGCTGGGATGCCAACAAGCCACAGGCAAAAAAAGAGGTGATCGAAGATGCGCCCCGACCAAGAAGAATTTTTCACTGTGCTCTACCGAGAGTATTTCAACCAAATTAAGATCTATGCCATGGCTCATATTTCTGATCCTCACCGTGCGGAGGAAATTGCGCAGGATACATTCCACACAGCTGTTGAAAAGATTGATACCCTCATGAAAGCAGATGAACCAATCCGATGGTTAAAGCGGACAGCAAAGAATAAAATACGGAACGAGCAGAGGACCCGTCAACGGTATTTGAAGCGGTATCTCTCTCTGGATGCCCCGGAAACACCAGCAGTATCCTCCGCAGGCTCTGTAGAAGATGCGATAATAGAGCAAGAGGACAAGCAGCAACGAGCGTCCGTGGAAGAAACGATCCGACAGACACTTACACCAACGGAAATAACCATGCTGAAGCGGATAGCCATAGAGCGCGCCTGCTATTCTGATGTCGCACAGGAATTAGGTATCAGCCTATGGGCCTGTCAAAAACGGATGCAGCGCATAAGACAGAAACTATCGGAAGAATTTCCTGACCATAAAAAGAAAAAGAAATAGGGAAATGATGTCCGTTTTTCAAGCGGCGTACATAAATAAATAGAAAGGGGGCTCGGGAGATGAATGGGCACACAGAAAACAAGAAAAATACATATGCCCACTTAGATCTGCTGAGCACAGAAGTTCTGGAGGAACTTCTGTGTGCAGATATTAAATCGCCGGATGATGACGATGATGAGGTTGTTTTGCATATTCTGGAGGTGATAGAGCAACGGGAGAAAGCCATTCCCACTGGTCGTCTCTCCGATGTGGACAAGGCGTTGGAGGAATTTCGGACATACTACAATATCCCTGAGGTGAATGGCGTAACGCTCTATCCCGAGGAGACCGCAGAGAGCGTGACAGATGCCGTTACTATGGTCGGTTTTATCCCGAAGCGTCCCTGGATAAGGGTGTTAGGCACTATCGCCGCCACGGTGATTTTTATGTTTGCAATGCTGATTGGCGCTCAGGCTGCTGGCATAGATGTATTTGGTGCGATTGGACGGTGGACGGATGAAACATTTCACTTTGTATCTTTCCCCCACAGTATCCCACAGGACCAGGAAACGACAGCGCCAAATCTCGAAAATGTTGAAACCTGCAATGTGATTAAAGGTGCATTGAAAGACTGCGAAATACCGGAAGAATTAGCCCCAACATGGTATCCAGTAGGTATTGAGGCATCTGACCCCAAAATTCTAAGTGATAAATTAAGTGATACAGTACACATCTTTTTCAGCGATGGAGATAAGCTTTTTTTCAATCTAAACATCACCCGCTACCGGTCAACATCCTATTTGAATACACACATCTTTGAAAAGGACGATGCCCTGGTTGAACAATATGTCAGCGGGTCAAGAACATTTTATATCATGTCAAATTTAGATGCTATAACCGCAGTATGGTCTGATGGGCTTTTTGTCGAAACGATTTCTGGAAATCTTCAAATAGACGAGGTGAAGGCGATTGTGGATTCGATTGGAGGATAAGTAACATGAAACAGCTTTTTTCATCTACTCTTGTGGCGGTGATGGTGATTGCGTGTTGCTACGGTTCAGTCTCTGCATTAGAAGCTCCTGATATGCGGGCCAGCCTTACGCTATCCAGCTACAATGTTGGCCTGACGGCGGGGGACAGTGCAGGCATGATCAGTATCAGTTATGATGTGCAGTCAAACAAACTGGCAAGTTCCATTGGCGTAGAGACTGTAGACATTTATAAAGCTGATGGTAGCTATGTTACCAGCATTACTGGATCAACCAGCAACGGCTTAATTGAGACGAATAGCGATATTTGTAAGAGCTATTATGACTGCCAGTTGACCTCTGGAATTTTTTATTATGCAAATGTCAAAGTATTTGCAAAAGTTGGGTCAGAATATGACAGTCGGGTTATTACCACCTCCACTGTAAAAGCGCCCTAACGAAAACCTCACTTATCTCTTGAGTGGCGTCCAAAAGGGCGTCACTCTTTGTGCAAATTTTTGTGTACACACGCTTACTGTTGTGAACGCTATGCAGAGTGTCAATAACATCGCCCACTTACAAGAAAAAAGCGGAATTTCATCATCCGCGCAAAAGAATCCTATGGCATGATCTCAAATCTTCAATTGCCAAATAGCGAAGAATTCGATGTCGATACGTAACCGTAAAAGCAGACAGCGGCTGGACACACATGGGACAATAGTGGTGGGGAGTTGTGAAACTTTCCGCCACTATAACGTTCAGGGTGTGAAGTAAATGACGAGCAATGAGCTGAAACATGAAGCGAAGAAACAGGAATGGAGCATGTCTATACAGGAATGCAGGGGCAGCGGTCTCTCTGTAAGAGAATGGTGCCGGCAACGGGGTGTTACGACAGCCACCTATTACCGTTGGGAACGTGAACTGTTGACAGGCGTGCAGAGAAACGGAGCACCGCCATCAACGGCCGTGACCTTTGCGGAGTTACCGGCGCCGAAACAGGTATCATGCAACGTAGCGGAACGTTGCGCCACACTGCATATTGGAAACGCCAGTCTGGACATTTACTCGGGATGCGATGCGGAACAGCTGAAAATACTGGTGGAGCTCCTGCGCCTATGCTGAACGATATTTCTGTTCTGCGGACGGCGGCGAGACCGTATCAAGGGCTTGTACTGGGAAAAGGATGGCTTCATCCTGCTGTACAAACGACTGGAGCAGGGCGCGTATCAATGGCCGCGCTCAGAATCTGAGGTGAAGACTTTAACGCCGCAGCAGTACCGCTGGCTCATGGAGGGACTGCAAATCGAGCAGCCGAAAGCCCACCGTCCGGTGACAGGATTGAGCACAGTCTGAGCAAGGAAGAATGTCCAAAACCATTGAAAATACTGGCTTTTCTCTCTGCCTTGTGGTATAATTTCCTCATGGAAAACAGAGAAATGCAGACAAGCAACGCGGAAGAAATGGTGACCATTTCCCGTGCGGAATATGAGCGTTTGCAGCAGGAAAAAGCACGGAATGCAAAGCTGGAAGCAAAGCTTGCTGCCCGTGAACAGGAACAGGCGCAGGTCATCACCAGCCTGACACTGCGAAATGAGTGGCTGTTGGAGCAGCTGAAGCTGTCCAAGAAAAAGCTGTTTGGCCGTTCTTCAGAGCAGGCGGAGCAGATGGTCATGGACCAGCTGGGCCTGACCTACAACGAGCTGGAGGCCTACGCCTTTGGCACAAAGGCCGCCACGGAGAAGCAGATCACCGTGAAGGCACACGAGCGCAAACGGCAATCCAGCAATGTGCTGGATGTCGTTCCGGAGGGTACTCCCACCGAGGTAGTGGAACACCGCCTGCCGGAGAACGAACGGATCTGCTCTGTCTGCGGTAGCGAGATGGTAGAGATCGGCAAGGAAGTCCGCCGCAGCTTAATGATGAAGCCGGCAGAGTTCTGGGTGCGCGAGGACGTGTACTACACCTACGCCTGCAAGAACTGCGAGCAGGAGACCGGTGAAGCCAACATTGTGAAGGCGGCGAAGGAGCCTGCGCTGCTGCCTGGCAGCTTTGCCTCTGCGGAGGCAGTGGCGTATCTGGCAGCACAGAAATTCGTCATGTACTCGCCGCTGTACCGTCTGGAGCAGGAGTTTAACCGACAGGGCTTGAGGCTATCCCGGCAGACGATGGCCAACTGGCTGCTGAACACTTCGGAGAAATGGCTGCGGCCGATCTACGATGCGCTGCGCGAGCAGCTTTGTAAGGAGCCGGTGCTGCACGCCGACGAGACGACCTTGCAGGTGTTGAAAGAGCCGGGACGTTCCTCCACCAGCAAGTCCTACATGTGGCTGTACCGCACCAGCGGCTGCACAAAGCAGGCCATTGTGCTGTATGAGTACCAGTCTACGAGAAAAGCGGAGCATGCGGAGGCCTTCCTGAAAGGCTTCTCGGGCTGGCTGCACGCGGATGGGTACCAGGGCTACCACAAGCTTCCTGAGAATATCCGGGTGGTTGGGTGCTGGGCCCACGCGCGGCGGAAATTTGACGAGGTGTTGCAAACGCTGCCCAAGGAGATGCAGAAGGAGGCTCCGGCAGCGATTGGCGAATGCTATTGCTCCCGGCTTTTCAAGCTGGAGCAGGCGTTTGCGGAGCTGACGCCGGAGGAGCGGTATGAAAAGCGGCTGAAACAGGAGAAACCTGTTTTAGACGCGCTGTTGTCATGGGCAAATGAGATGCAGGTGAAAACAGCCCCGAAATCCGCGTTGGGCAGGGCCATTCACTATCTGTTGGAGCAGTGGCCGTACCTGACAAGGTATCTGGAGGATGGCCGTCTGGAGCTGAGCAACAACCGCGCCGAGCGCAGCATCAAGCCCTTCGTGATGGGCAGGAAGAACTGGCTGTTTGCCAATACAGCCGGTGGCGCGCGGGCCAGCAGCTTGATCTACAGCCTGATTGAAACGGCGAAGGAAAACGGGCTGGATCCGTACCGATATTTGCTTTGGATCCTGCGAAATGCGCCGCAACTGAGTGAAACTGATGAAGCATGGGCTGAAAAGCTGCTGCCCGCGAGAGCCCCGAAAGAATGCTATATGCCGCAATAACAGAAGACCGCCATCTCGCTGAGCAGCAGCTGAGATGGCGGCCTTTTATACGCGGTTAGATTTGACGGTTACGTTTGAAACTTCCCCACTCCTGTCAAATACCTCTTGTTTGCGGAATGCAAGTGCATATTGCACAACTTTCCCAAGACTATCCTACATTATAAACCCATACAGCCTCGCTTGTATCATAAACCGTCCGTAACGATTTACCAGATGCCTCAAATTGATCGGATGTGTGACAGGCATACTTCATGTTGGATGTACTTGTTCCAGATACCGAAGTAATAATTAGGGTGTGATCGGGAACATTGTCTCCGCCATAATCAACACTAACTGGGTCACCCTTCTTTGTCTGACTTGCCGCTGATCTTACCCCAACCCTATCACTCCAATGGTTAAAGAAGTTGCTCGCGCCACCCCATGTGTGAGAAGGTTTTGAATCGTTGTAATACCAATTCTCTGTTTTTTGATGTGGAAGAATCAATCCGCTCTTGATCTGTTCTGCCCCTCCTGCTGCTAAGCATTGCGAAACAAAATTGGCGCAATCTTGCCATGTTCTACGATTATTTCCTGAACCACCTGACCACATTTCATTATTGGTTGGATCTGAATGATTGTAGTAATTTGCGTAGTATCCATAATCAGAGTTATTGGTTCTATTCCACCATGTTGATGCATAGTCTATTGCTGCAGTCGAACTATATCCAGAGAGTGCTTTGCTTGAAGCATTGATTTTATTACCGATTTTTCCGTTTTCTAATGTGCTATCGACGGTAACAGGCATCATGTTTAAAAGATTGAACAGAGTATCATCACGCAATAACTCATCGGAAGTTGAAAATGACCGTGCCTCAAGATCAGCCACCATTTTCCGCATTGTATCGTTATATGCGTAATTCTCATAAATATCTATGAACTTTACAAAGGAAATTATCTCAGGATCATCGGTTGATAGGAACTGTTCTTTTGCATAAGCCTGCAACTCCAAATCGTCAATATTTGCGGAAAGTTCAATTCCCTGATTTTGTGCCATTGCAACAAGTTTGTCAATTGTTTTTTGGTATTTCTGATATCCATATTTTCTTGCTTCGTTTTGACTAACAGTGAATACAGAGGCGTATCTAACTTCCATTTTGTAATTGGATTCTGATGCATCTTGTGCAATTTCAATCTCTTTGAACTCTGGAACTTCAGACTGCATGACCTCGAATTCACGCTTAGGGTCCATCTTTGAACTCGACGATGTAGTAAAACTTACAGTTTCATAGATGGTGCCTGTTTTACTTAGTTCTTGATCTACAACTAAATTTGACGATGCAAAGACTGGCATAGTTGTACTCAGAGTCAAAATACAAGCTATAATAACAGAAATAATGCTTTTAGTTTTCATTTTTACCTCCTTACCAATAATCAATAATATAGAATAATGTTTTTAAGTTGTTCGATTGTATAAGACAGCGATTAATTTCCATATAAAGGATCCCTTGTATTTCTTATTGCTGCAAATCAAAATGTGTGCTCGACCTGCTGGTATTTATTAGTTTTACTTAACCATTGGAATCACCCAACCTTTCAAAATGTGGTATAAAAAAACCGCAACAAGCCTTCATCAATAGCTGTTACGGTCTGATAATACTTCACTTGTGGAAGTCATAAATACCGTTTGTGTCGTTTGCTTAAAACGGCAGACCGCGGTGTTTGTGCCTTTCTTGTGTATAAGATAACAGAAAAAGGTCAGATTGTCAAAACCATAACATCATATCTTGATACTAAAAATATAAAGGGGGGGTGCCATTATAAAATTGATGCTTGTTTGTGCTGCTTGGCTCTGGAGCTATGCGTCCAGCTCCATTTACTGCTCAAAAAAGCTATTCTCGTAAATATCAAGGAACTTGGCTATAAAATTAGCCTGCTCTTTTTCTTCTTGTGTCCCGGTTTTCACTTGTGTCCCATAAATTTTATACCATTGGCATGTTTTGGTAGTTAATTCATCCAAATCAAACTCTGTTTGGATCAACGTAATAGCATCGGGATAAAGTTCTTTGAGCGTGTCCAATGCTTTCTCTGGTGCCTTGAACACAGGGAACCCGTATTTGTTTGCTCCAATGTCAAAATTCTGGTGAATGTCAATATACTGCTGAACATCTATATTGCCCTTGATCCCGGATTGGCCCACAACATACTCTTGGCTATATTGTAGTGCCTCTTTCTGCACTTGATTAAAGATGGAAATGGCACCGAATATAATAACGATTGTAATAAGAACGGTCAAGCATACAAGGATGATTTTTTTCTTTTTCCATGCGGTTTTGAAACGCTTTAACGGCTTGATATCATCCTCAACAGGGACTACTACCTTGGTTTTCATATTTTCATATTGTTTTCGGCATTCTGCACATTGGCCTAAATGCTCCACTACCATAGTGCGAGTATCCTCGCTGACTACTTCATCAACATACAATGGTAGGATATCTCTAATTGTATTACAAGATATTTTGTTCACTGTCTAATGCCTCCATATATTCTTTGATTTGGACTTTTGCCCAATAGAAAACGACACGCGCCCAGCTGGGGCTTTTCTTGAACAACAGGGCTATTTTCTCAAATGATAGTTCACCAAATACACGCAGCGAAAATTATTGCCTAAGCGAGCTGTATTGGTTCGTACTGTAACCCTCTATTAAGTTTCTTTTCTTTAAGGAATCTATAAAACCTCTGAGAAATAAAAATTATTCGACTACAAACGATTTCTCCAAATTGTTCACCAGACTTAATAATATCATCATCAATATTATCAAATACACTTCGGTCATAAGTGATATACCCTGGTTTTAGTAAATAGCGCTTACGGTTGCAATTACTGCAACAGATAACCTTGCTTATAGAGTCATCCTTTAAGCCATATTCGAGAGTCCGGTTAATGTATAATTGATATATTCCTTCGTGTAAAACGTCCATTTTCCCATTAACACCTTTGATTTGAAATCCACCAAAATCACTATTTTTCAAAACTGATGCAGCCTTTTCAGAAACGAACAATTCATCATGAACCCAGTTCAACATTAAAAAATTTCTGCTTCCCCATCTTGGCTCTTTTTCCACGGAAAAGTTGGCTTTTTGGATTAGGCCCGCTCCACACTTACAGCAATATGTTTCTGTATTGTATGTTGAAAAAATATACTCTTTATTTTCTTTCGGAAATGGGTATCCACTCCGCCACGTGCTTCGTACACTTAACCAAGAAGCACTTTCCAATTCAGAAGAAGAATAGACTGTCTCGGTCAATGGATAAATTTGCTTCGCTTCAAATAAAGCCTTGACTTGCTCAAATCGTCTGTCATCTTCGAATATAGTAAGAATCGAAACTAAGTCTCCTTTTTCATATGGCATTCCAATCTTGTCCAAGCAGTTGTAAATATCTTTATCTCTCGAAAAACCGAATCTGTGTTTAATCCGCATATACTCCTCCATAGCGGGAGGCATATGGCTTTTCATATGCCTCCCGCTTGTCGTTGTTTCACTTCTGCTGTCTCACATGAACATTTCCATTAGAAGCCTAATGCTGATTTGACAGCTGCCAAAATAGCCGGATAATCCTTATATACCTTTTGTGCCGCCTCATAAACTTGAGTTGCCGTCAGCGCTGCATAATTGGTTCCATACGGAATCAGTTTTCTCCAAGCATTTGTGAATACCTGATGTTCTGCCGGTGTTACGGCAACGGCGGTATTGATACCTAAACCGAACCGTTGTTCAATGATATGGTGCGCTTGGAGTCCTGTTCCTCTAAGCTGGTTTCTCAGCTGATTGTAGCCTTTCAATCCATACTCTGCTGCTTTACTCAAATTTCCCCAAGTATTGATTCCAAGTGTCTCGGTAATCCACTGGGTAGTTTTATCAATGATTAGTTGTCCCGTTGCTATCGCCTGAATGACCAACGGTTTCAACGCTGCATAAATTGCAGGCCCAGCAAACCATCCAACAACAGTCATCAAAGCAGTGATGCTACCTACAGCAAAGTTTCGTGTACAACTGGGCAAGTCAAAATAGTTGCAAATAACATTTGCAATAGCATACCCACCGACCGCACCTACCAATGCACCAACAACATTTGCCGGAGTCACTACCTTACCAGTCGGGTCAATGTGAGTAAAGGGCGCATCCAATGCATAGGTATACTGAGTCAGAAGTGCAGGTTTTTTCAGCAATTCCTTGATGTTACCCTTACTCGCATCCAGGATGGGATCAACCGCATCAAACCGCTTGTTCACCGCATCATACATTCTGGCCTTGGCGTAGAACTGGTTCAGCACATCGTCATACTCATGGGTGGCGTAGGTAATCTCCGGCAGCAGTCTGCGGAAGCCGCCGTCCACGGTGATGTCCGTGTACCGGCGCACCTCGCCCCAATCGGTGTAGTCTGCCCGTGCGGTCACACGGCCATACTGATCGGAGAGATTCACCACGCTGCCAAGGCGGTCGGTGTGGACGTAGGCCATATTGACGCATTTTTTGACACTCTGACCCCACCAGTTGCTGCCTTCGCCAATCGTCATGACCTGCAGCTTGTCCAGACCGTAGGTGTAGAAGAAATCATAGCCGTCCTGCTCGGACTTCATCAGCACCCGCTGGTCGATGTCCAGTCTGGTATAGTCAATGACATAATCCGTCTTGACCACTTCCGGCTTTTCGATGCCGGTCTCCACGCTGGGCGTCTGGCAATGGAAGTCCGTATAGCCGTGGCTGTTGTCCTTCAGGATCAGCTCCGTGCCGACACGGACGCCGAGGCCGTTGAAGGTGTACGCGCTGACCTCGCCGGCCTTGTTGGTGCCCTGCACCATGCGGTTCGTCTCGTCATAGAGATAGGTCGCAACGGTGATGTTCCTAGGCCCGGTGGTGGTAGGAGAGCAGATCTCTTCTTCCTTCACCAGATTGCCGCGCTTATCGTAGGTATAGCCGTAGTCATAGATGCGGGTGATCTTCTGCTCGTAGCCGCATACATGCTTGCTCACCATCTGGTTGAGGTCGTTGTACTGGTAGGTATCCTCTTCGCCCTTGGTGGGACCGCTCTGCTTCAGCAGGTTGCCCAGCGTATCGTAGGTGTAGGTATAGGCGAGGGTATCGTAGGGATAGACCTCCAGCCTGCGGGTGCTGCCGGTGAGCCGGTTCAGCGCATCATAGGTAAAGGCCGTGCGGCTCTTGAGATTTTCCGTAGCGTCGCTGTCCCGCTGAAACTCCGTCAGCACATTGCCCTCGGCGTCGTAGGTGTACTCATACTTGACCTTGGGCGTCTTGTTGTAGAGCTGGAAGGGATCGGTGTCCACCGTCTTGAGGAGATTGCCCTCCGCGTCATAGGTATACTGCTCGATCCAGCCGTTGGGATAGGTCAGCTTGACGGGGCGGTTGGCATCATCGTAGACATAGGCATAGGTGCCGTCATCCGCGTCAATGACGCTGGTGAGGTTATACACCGCATCGTAGAAGCTGCGGGTCTTGCTGCCGTCCGGATAGGTAATGCCGGTCTGATTGCCCACGGCGTCATAGGTGTAGGAAACCGTGTTGCCCTTGTGGTCGGTCATCTTCTGGAGGCGGCCCAGCAGGTCCAACTCGAAGGTGTTGGTGCCAGTCCAGTCATCCATCTGCACCAGTTCGCCGACCTTGTTATACTGGTAGGAGACCTCCTTTGCCCCATTGTAATTGATTTTCTTCACCAAATCAAGGGCGGTGTAGGAATACTGCGTCACATAGCCGTCCGCATCGGTCTTGGAGACCAGATTGCCGTTGCCGTCGTAGACATAAACGGTACTGTTGCCAAGCGCGTTGATCTCCTTCGTGACCAGATTCCGACCATCATACTCATACAGCGTGATCTCGTGGGAGTCCACGCCATTGAGGGCATCCACACGGTGGAGGTCGGTGGAAATGAGCTGGTCATTTTTATTGTAGGTAAATACGGACTCCGTGCCCAGCGCATCGATGGTCTTTACAATGTTTCCATTGCCGTCATAGACATACTGGGTGGCATTGCCGTTGCGGTCCTTGACCTGCACGATGCGGTCTGTGGCATCATAAGTGAAGAACTGTGTATTTCCACGGCGGTCTTTCACACTGGTAACCCGATTCAGGGCATCATAGGTATAGGCCACGGTGCCGGCAGCATCCGTCATGGAGGTGAGGTTGCCATTGGCATCGTAGGAATAGCTGGTCACAACACCCCTGGCATTGGTCTCGCTCTTGACATTGCCTGCCAGATCATAGGTAAATGTGGTCGCATTGCCCTTGGCATCGGTGACCTTGATGACCCGATCCCTGCTGTCGTACTCAAAGCTGGTAACATTACCCAGGGCATCCGTCATGGAGATCAGACGACCATCCGCATCATAGGCATAGGTGGTTTCCGCACCCTCTTCATTCACGGACTTTACCATACGGCCATCTGCGTCATAGGTGTTGTATGCGGTATTGCCTTCGGCATTGGTGCTGGAGATTGCTCGGTTCAGTCCATCGTAGGTATAGCGGGTGGTATTGCCGTTACCGTCAGTAGAGGCAACCGTATTTCCCTCATTGTCATACTGGAAGGAGAAGGTATAGCCCTCCGCGTTGGTATAACTGGCAAGACGGTCCAGCGCATCATAGACATAAGTAGTGGCATTTCCTTCGGCATCGACAGCCTTGACAATGTTCCCGTTAATGCCGCGAATCTCAAGAAGCCGGTCTGGCTGATGTTCCAGAATCTCCAGAGCATTGATGCCAAACTTTTCAATGATCGCGTCGGCGGTCTTTTCTCCGATGCCCTTCAGCAGACCGGAGGCAAGATAATTGCGGACGCCCTCCAATGTGGGCGGCACGATCTCCTGCCAATGATCGACCTGAAGCTGAAGCCCGTATTTTCCGTCCTTCCACTCTCCATCCATCTCGATCTTCACCGTATCCGTCTGCGGCAATTCGATGCCGACGGCGGTAAAGCGGATCAGGTGGTCGTGATAGCGATAGGGACTCCGGGCTTCTGCCGGTACGCTGCTGTCCTCCGTTTTCATCCGAAGAACAGAATATTTGCTGGACGCATTGAAAAACAGTACCTTGTCCAGTGCTGCAACAATGCTCACAGCACATCACCTCCGTTTCTTTTCACGCTGCCTGCAAAGCAGCTTTTTTCACATGGAATCTTCGCCATTCGGACACCGTGACATACTGATCGTAAATGTCAGGGTGCTCGTCCTTCAGCCGTTCCAGGGCATCCTTTGATATGCCTGCGGAGCGTACCGGATTGTAGGTTATGGTGTAGCTCTCCGCAGAACCGTTATACACGGCGGTGCAGCTTGTGCCCATTTTCTCGATGAGCATACTTCGCTGCTCCTCTCTCCGCTTTTTCTTTTTATCGGTATCCTTGTCTTTTGC
>OBAM01000344.1_pt1 | contig 46400 bp, 34 predicted proteins | sample 1517751 | NCBI WGS metagenome assembly OBAM01 (sample SAMN04571703, study PRJEB22368) | human gut metagenome | biome: human gut; material: stool | host: Homo sapiens | place: Luxembourg | collected 2012-10-18
TGGCGCTGCGCACCAGCAGCTTTAAGCTGACCTGCACATTGTTATGCTCGATATTGCTCAGATGGGTCTGACTGATGCCGATACGTTCGGCAAACTGCTGCTGCTTGAACTGACAGGCACCGCGCAGCAGGCGGATATTACTGCCGATACGCGGCAGGCAGCTTTCATCGTACATACTTCACCTCAGTTTTCGAGAATATTAGTATTTTAATTTAAAATATCGAAACCAAAGCATCACTTTTTTTGTTTTATATCAAAAACATTTGTTATAGCAATAACCGTAATCATTATAGCACGTTTGTACCCCCCCGCAAGACACTTGCTTTGAGCCTGTGTAAAACGTCTGCGAGTCTTGCCCGGCGCATTACGCCAGCGGCTTTAAAACTGTTGACGTCTGCGCGTTTTTTTAAGGCCTAAAAAAACCGCCAGCCGAAGCAAGCGGAAATAATTATTTTAAATTTTTTGCTGATATAGCATAATTCTCTGCTCTTAATATATAAAGGGGATTTTAGAAAACAAAAAACACAGGCTTGCTAGCCTGTGTTTTTTTATGTTTTTAAAGATATTATACAGCGATCAAATCATTAGGACTTGGTACTGCCAAAACCGCCGCCGCGAACAGCTTTGTCAATATCGGCATCTCCGTCTGCTACAAGATATTTATAAAAGATGCCTTGGGCCACACGCTCATTTTTGGCAAGCGCTACAGGTTCAGTCCCCATATTAAGCAACGCCAGCATGATATGGCCCTCGTTATCTGCATTATTATAATAGTCGGCATCAATGATGCCCTGATTATTAACAAGAGAAATATGCTTTTTTACGGCGATGCTGGAACGGATATGCACGCCTAAATATTCGTCATCCTGCATATAGGCCTTGATACCAGTCGGTACCAGCTGCAATTTTCCTGGCAGCAGTTCTATATCTTCCGGCAGACAGATATCATAGCCTGCAGATTTCTGTGTTTTACGCTCCGGCATCGAAAACTCGACCGCAGCATATTTAGTGATTTTTTCAAAGCCTCTTACTTTCATAGTACACCTCGCTTATAAAAAATCCCGCCGAAGAAATCAGCGGGATCTTAAATTTCTTGCTTATTTTTCCAAACCGTTAGCCAAAACAGCTTTACGGGAAAGGTTGATGCGGCCTTTTTGGTCGATCTCGGTTACTTTGACAACGATTTCATCGCCAACAGAAACCACATCTTCAACCTTGCCTACACGTTCGGTAGAAAGTTGGGAAATATGGACCAGACCCTCTTTACCCGGCAGGATCTCGACAAAAGCGCCGAAATTCATAAGGCGGGTAACTTTACCGGTATAAACCTTGCCAACTTCAGCATCAGCAACGATACCGTGGATCATATCAATAGCTTTAGCAGCAGACTCGCTGTTTACTGCAGCGATGAAAACCTTACCGCTGTCGTCGATATCGATTTTAGCACCGGTTTCTTCAACGATTTTTTTGATCATTTTGCCGCCGGGGCCGATTACTTTGCTGATTTTTTCAGGATCTACGCTGATCGTAGTGATTTTCGGAGCATATTGAGACAGCTCTTTGCGAGGTTCGGAAATGCATTCCATCATGATACCCATGATATGGTCGCGGCCGCGTTTAGCCTGTGCCAAAGCCTGAGTGAAGATATCTTTATTGATACCGTCGATTTTGATATCCATCTGGATTGCAGTGATACCTTTATCAGTACCGGCAACTTTAAAGTCCATATCGCCCAAGGCATCTTCCAGACCCTGGATATCGGTGAGGATAGTGAAATATTCGCCGTCCTTGACCAGACCCATGGCTACGCCTGCTACAGGTGCTTTGATAGGTACGCCTGCATCCATCAAAGACAGGGTGCTGGCGCAGACGCTGCCCATAGAGGAAGAACCGTTAGATTCCAGAGTTTCGGAAACCAGACGGATAGCATACGGGAATTCGTCTTCGGAAGGAATGACCGGCAGTAAAGCACGTTCTGCCAAAGCGCCGTGACCGATCTCACGACGTCCGGGACTGCGCATGGGTTTGGTTTCACCAACGCTGTACGGCGGGAAATTATAATGATGGATATAACGTTTAGTATCTTCTACTCCCAAACCGTCAAGGATCTGTGCTTCACGCAGCGGAGCGAGTGCCAGAACGTTGAGGATCTGAGTTTGGCCGCGGGTAAAGAGCGCACTGCCATGCGGACGTGCAAGCAGGCCTACTTCGCAGGTAACAGGACGTACTTCATCCAGCTGACGTCCGTCAGGACGGATCTTATCAACGGAAATAGTACGGCGAACGATCTTTTTCACCAGCTTTTGCGTGATGTAAGCTACGTCTTTTGCATTATCAGGATATTTTTCAATGAAAACTTCTGCGATTTCAGCTTTTACCTTAGCAACGTTTTCTTCACGCTCTAATTTATTAGCATCCATCAAAGCTTCTTTCAGTTTATCTGCGCCATAGGCTTCGATCTCGGCAGCGATTTCAGCAGGAGGTTCATAAACAGGAACTTCCATTTTAGGTTTACCGACTTCAGCCATGATTTTTTCCTGGAAGGCTACCAGCTCTTTAATAACGCCGTGGGCAAACCAGATAGCGTCAAGCATTGTTTCTTCAGAAACTTCTTTCGCACCGGCCTCAACCATCAAAATAGCGTCTTTAGTACCGGCAACAGCCAGGTTCAGCAGGCTGACCTTAGCCTGTTCCACAGTAGGATTGATAACAAATTCACCATCGACAAGACCAACGCGTACACCTGCGATCGGGCCTTCGAAGGGGATATCGGAAATAGATAAAGCGCAGGAAGCGCCGATCATTGCCGGCATATCCGGAGCATTATCAGGGTCAACAGATACAGCAGTAGCTACTATCTGCACATCATTATGATACCCGTCAGGGAACATCGGACGGATCGGACGGTCGATCAGACGGCTGGTCAAAATGGCCTGCTCGCCGGGACGACCTTCACGTTTGATAAAGCCGCCGGGGATTTTACCGACAGCGTACATTTTTTCTTCAAAATCTACAGTCAACGGAAAGAAGTCTACTCCTTCCCTGGGTGTTTTTGTACCAGTTACCGCAACAACTACTGCGGTATCGCCATAACGAACCAATACGGCTCCATTTGCCTGCTTAGCGATCTTACCGATTTCCATGGTAAGCGTTCTGCCGCCAAGCTCCATACTGTAAGTATGCATTCTTCTGCCTCCTCTAAGTTTTCACAATTTAGGTTACCTGATTGTATTCGCCATAAATTGCGTTTCTCCTTTTACTTTTTTAAATTTTCTTAAAAAATCTTTACTGTAACTCCCTGCTTTTTCTGTAGACAAAACTATATAAAAAAGCACAGGCACTAAGCCTGCGCTTTTAAGCAGTTTGCTTCAGATCATCTTTCCCGCTAATATTTCTCGATAATCCTGATAGTTTTCTTCCAGCAGTCTGGGAGTATCCAGGCCATAAGGGCATTTTGCCTCACATTTACCGCAGTGCAGGCAGTCTTCGATCTTTTTCATCATAGCCTGGGCCTTGTCAGTAACCTGCGCTGCCTGCGGTGCTCTCCTGATCATCAGTGACATTCTGGCACAGGAATTGATCTCTATTCGGCAGAAACTGCCGATCAGCTCCTGCCGGTCTTTATTGATTACTGTCTGCAGCTCTCCTGTCAGAAGCGGTGGGCAGTCGATATAGTTCAAAAATTCATCCAGTTCATTTTCACGCTGCACACCCCAAATAGGCAGTACATGATCAAATTGCGCCAAATAAGCATAAGCGGCTGCAGAATTATTTATCAGCCCTCCCGCCAGTGCCTTCATGGCAATAAAGCCCATGCCGTGAGCAGCACATGCACGGACAAGCTCCAGTTCCTTCTCAGTCGTCAGATAACTGAAAGGAAACTGCAGCGTTGCATACAAGTCAGATTCTATGGCCTCGCCGGCTACTGCCAAACGATGGTTAGTAATGCCGATGAAACGGATCTTCCCCTGTTCCCTGGCCTGCTGCATCGCTTCATACAAGCCGCTGCCGTCACCCGGTTTAGGGCAAAAGGCAGGATTATGAAATTGATAAATATCTATATAATCAGTTTGCAGCAGGCGCAGACTGGTTTCCAGGTCATTCCAGAATCCTGCTGCTGTAACAGACGGTGTTTTAGTCGCAATAAATACCTGCTCGCGGATACCCTTTAGCGCGACGCCAAGCTTTGCTTCACTGTCCGTATAACTACGGGCCGTATCAAAAAAATTTATACCTCGTTCAAACGCCCTGCGCACCAATTTTACTGCGTCGTCCTGCGGTATCCTCTGGATCGGCAGTGCGCCAAAACCGTTTTTATTGACAGTGATCCCTGTTTTGCCCAAGCTAACTTCAGTCATCGTAACGCCCCATTTCTCACTCGATTTCTACTACAAATATAGCATAGAAATAAATAAAAGTCGAACAAAGCGCCGCAGCTCTATGTTCGACTTCACTTTTGAACCAGCTTTAAATATGCTGAGTTTTAGTAAAAATATTTTTATTAGCTTCGATACTTTGGCTGCTGCCCACAACACACAAATACTTCTCGCTTAGTGTATCCCTGATCAGCGGCGCCAGCTTCTGCAGGTCGGCATTCGTCAAGTCTATGATCTCACTGCGCATTTGCTGCCGCATTGCCGTATCTACCTGTTTTAGATGATAAACTCCAGCCTGCTCCAAACGCATGGAGTTGGTCAGAGGCGTATCCAGACCGCTGATCGTGCCGATGATGTATTTTGTCAGCTCACGTTCCGAGAGCTCCAGTTTTTCGAGCCAGGACGGCATATCATAATATGCCTGCAGCGATTCTTTCAGCTTCGGATCACGGTAGGAAGCAAAAAACATGGTCCCGTTACGGTCAAAACGCGCCGTCGCACCGTAAGCGCCGCCCTGTACCCTGATTTTAGTCCACAGATATTCGTAACGCAGGATAGTTTCCAGTACCTTCATTGCGCCGTGGAACTGATAGCCAAATTTGTGAAAATCACCGCCGGCAGCAACATATTGTACCTTGCCGGGTGTCATGATCCCTTCATTTTCTCCCGGCGCCTCTAAAAACTGCGGTGTTTTACCGGCAACAGCTGACTGCGGCAGTAAAGCTGCAAAATTCAGAGCCTGCTCTAAAACCAGCATCCGTTCGCTTTCTTCACAGGAATAAGCCAGAAGATATTTGCTGCTTTCAAAGAAAATACCCAACAGCTGCCTTAATTTTGCTAAGGTATCCTCTGCCCTGCCAGCAAAGTCGGCTGACAGCTCTTTTAAAAATTCGTAATAGCTGAATTGATCCTGTTCATTGACTCGGGCTGCCGTTGAAAAATATGAAGCCAGACGGGTACAGGCTACAGTCTGCCCCCGAGAAAAGAAGCTGCTGTCCCAATCTGTTTTTACTTCGTCTAAAATTTCCTGCAGTCGTTTGGCGTCGTCTATTTTACTGCCAAGCGCAACTGCCTGCAGAATGTCGAACAATTTATCCAGATTAGCCGTCAGCGCTTTAGCCTGAACGGTGAACTTGATCGTATAATCGTTAGCGTCGTCGGCAGCTGAGTAAGCATGCATCTGGAAAGAAACACCGCCGGTATATTTGTTAGAGGCCGTGGCCAGCTCCTGATAGGTATACTTGTCGGTATTAAATTTTCCAAGCACATCACTGAGCAGATAACAGTAAGGCAACAGGTCTTTATCAATACCTGTCAGATCAAAATACCAGTTCAGATAAGCTATTTTATTGGTAAAAGCCGGTACATATAAGATATCGTTTGTTCCCAGCTGTTTCAAAACAGTTTCTGTAACTTCTACTTCACGTCTGATATCGCTGCGTTCCAACAGCGGGATCGTTTCCAGCGCCTCGGCAGTATCAGCTGCAGCCTGGCGTTTGTGCAGTTCGCTGCACAGTTCGATATTTTGGGCAATAGTTTCAGTATCCATCGACGCTTTGAGCGCAGCCATTTTTTCTGCCAGTACTTCCTGCTCCCGTTCCTCTTTCCCCTGCTCAGGATTCAGAGTCACTATAACCTTATGGGTATTGTCCAGCAGATAATTTTCAATCAGCTGCTCATAATAACGTGTTTTGATACCTTCGCGCAGCTGCTGTAAAGCCTCAGTATAGCGCAGACCTGCTAAAGGATCTCCGTCATACAGCCAGGAATCCATCACGCTGATACCATAAATCAAGCCTTTGGGATAAGCGCCGAAATCAGCTTCCCGCAGCTTAAATTCCAAATAATTGAGATGTGCCTCTAACAGCTCTTTATCGATGCCGTTGATCGTCAGCTGCTGCAGCGTGTGATAAATAATACTGATAAATTTATCGCGCTGTTCCGGTTTGGAACCGGCGGCTTTAATCGAAAAGATCGGCTGGCGGTAGCTTCCGGCATAAGAGCCGCTAATGTCTTTGGCAACACCGGATTGCAGCAACGCCAGACGCAGCGGCGCCGAATTACCTTCCAGCAGAACACTTTCCAATACTCTTAATGCCATCGAGGTTTTAACATCACGTGCATCACCAGTAACTATATGCAGTTCGTGATAAGTTTTATTTTCGGTAGCTTCGTCAGCTCCAACCGGATAAGTGCCAAGAACTTCCTGCGTTCTGGCAAAAGCATTCTGCAGAGGTATTTCCGAGTTCACTGCGCCGGTGCGTTTAAAGCCGCTCAAATATTCGTCGTTCAGATACTGCAGTGTTGTTTCGATATCCATATCGCCATACAGATAAATAAATGAATTTTCAGGGCTGTAATAAGTGGTATGGAAATGCTCGAAAGCTTCCTGAGTCAATTCTGGGATAGCATCCGGATGGCCGCCGGATTCAAAGCTGTACGGCGTGTCGGGGAACAATGCCTTCATTGCCTCATAGTCAAGCAAAGCATCAGCAGAAGAAAATACGCCCTTCATTTCATTATAGACGACCCCGTTATAGCTCAAAGCGTCCGTCGGTGCCTCAATATTATAATGCCAGCCCTCCTGGCGCAGGGTATAGGGATTTTCATAAATCAGCGGATAAAAAACAGCGTCCAGATAAACATCCATCAGATTTTGAAAATCTTTGGCGTTGCGGCTGGCAACCGGATACATAGTCTTATCAGGATAAGTCATTGCGTTCAGAAAAGTATTCATTGAACCTTTAACCAGTTCTACAAATGGCTCTTTTAAGCGATACTTGCGCGAACCGCACAACACTGAATGCTCTAAAATATGCGCCACACCTGTATCATCATACGGTGGCGTCCTGAAGTTGATCGAAAAAACCTTATTATCATCATTGTTACCTAAATATAAAAGTCTGGCACCGCTGTAAGTGTGCTCCATCACATATGCTTCTGACTGAATCTCGTCGATATAAGCAGCCTGCCTGATCACAAAGCCGCTGTATTGTTTATTTACGTCTAATTTCATTTTTGCCTCCGAATCTTTAACATTTGTCATTATTTTATCACAAATCGTCCACACCAACTAAAAAATCTTTGTGACAACTTGTCAAAATAAAATATTTTCTTTATAATAAACTTAGCGACGTTAGATTGACGTTTCTTTGATGTCATATTTTTTAGGAGGAGCAATTATGGACCAAACTCGTTTTACTCTGCGTATTCATCCCCTGATTATGAAAAAATTAAAAGTAATTGCTGATCACAACGGCCGTTCTGTCAACAAAGAAATTGAACAGATTTTGAAGTGGATCATCGACGATTTTGAAAATAAATGCGGTAAAATACGTACTGAAGAACTGGATCTGATCGACCACCCTGAAAAAAAAGCTAAGATCGAGCCTGTTAAAGACCGCCCGATGGATATGCTTTTTAAACTGTAAGTCCACAAACTAAAACGCGCATCTGCATTGCAGGTGCGCGTTTTCATTTTATTATTTAAAGTAGTTGACACCGGAAACAAAGATTTTCTGATCTTTATTGCCGGTAATATTGCGATACAGACCATCTACAAAGCGTTCACTGTGGCACATTTTACCGAAAACGCGTCCGTCGGGACTGGTAATGCCTTCGATTGCATACAGCGAACCATTGGGGTTATAGGGCATTTCCATAGTAGGAACTCCCTGTGGGTCTACATACTGCGTTGCGACCTGTCCGTTTTTGAACAGCTCTTTGATAACAGATTCAGGCGCATAGAAACGGCCTTCACCATGAGATACTGCTACCGCATGGATATCACCGGGTTCTACTTCGCTCAGCCATGGAGATTTATTGGAAACGATACGGGTGTCGACGATCTGCGATACATGACGGCCAATATTATTAAAGGTCAGTGTCGGAGATTCTGTTTCCAGATCTCTGATTTCGCCATAAGGCAGCAAACCTAATTTTACCAGTGCCTGGAAACCATTGCAGATGCCAAGCATTAAGCCGTCACGTTCATTCAGAAATTCAGTTACCGCTTCTTTGATCCTGGGATTACGGAACATGGTAGCGATAAACTTACCGCTGCCGTCCGGCTCGTCACCGGCACTGAACCCGCCTGGCAGCATAACGATCTGAGAATTTTTGATCATGCTGACCATCTTTTCTACTGACTCATCAATAGCCTGGGCAGTAAGATTGCGAATGATAAATACGTCTGCAACTGCACCGGCTTCTTCAAAAGCTCTGACACTGTCATATTCGCAGTTTTGTCCCGGGAATACCGGAATAAAGACCCGCGGTTCTGATAAGGTCACAGGAGCTGTCAGCGGCAAATCAGCTCTATATAACGGCTGATTTAATTCACCTTGAGCTTTTTCTTCGATTTTATAGGGGAAAATTTCCTGCAGCGGTTCCAGATATTCTTCCTGAGCCGCGTCAAGCCTGATAGCGGTATCGTTGATGGAGATAAACTGTTCTGCTGTCAGATGACCCAGAAGCATACAGTCCAGACCGTCAAACAACTCTTCGATACTGGTTCCGTCTGCCAGTTCCAGCACCATACCACCAGGCTGCAGCGTAAATAAACGCTCAGTATCCTGGAACGGTTTAATGAATTCAAAACCCAGCTGATTGCCAAGGCACATAGTAGTAACGGCAGCGGCAATACCGCCTTCTTTTACAGCAGCAGCGGCAAGCACCTTACCTGCCAGAACCGCTTTATGTACAGCACGCATATTTTTACGCAGCGCTGCAAAATCCAAAACTTCAGCATTATCGCGCGGACAGGACAGGAATACCACTTTATGACCAGCTGCTTTAAATTCTGCAGAAACAGCTTTTTCTCCATCGATAACATCAACAGCAAAAGAAACAAGTGTCGGCGGCACTGTTTTATCCATAAAAGTACCAGACATACTGTCTTTACCGCCAATAGCCGGCAAATCAAGCGCGTCTAAAGCTGTAAAAGCACCTAAAAGAGCGCTGAACGGCTGTCCCCAAACTTCAGTATTATTAAGCTTGGGGAAATATTCCTGCAAAGTCAGACGCAGTTTATCAGGGTCAGCACCCAGGCATACTGCACGCACAACAGACTCAACTACTGCATACATTGCGCCGTGGAACGGGCTCCAGCACGCAACATCAGGATGATAGCCGCAGGCCATGACCGAAGCGGCAGTAGTCGTGCCATTGAGCACCGGTAATCGGCAAACCATACCTTCGCTCGGCGTAAATTGTGTTTTTCCGCCGAATGGCATCAATACCGTGCCGCGGCCAATAGTGCTGTCAAAACGTTCGGAAAGTCCTTTCTGACTGCAGACATTTAAACGGTTTAAATTTCCCAGCCAGGCTTGTTCCAGAGAAGTAGCTTTATTAACACATTCAGGTACTTTATCAAAAGCATTTTCGCCTTCCGCAGCTTTAACTGTGATATTAGTATGCTGCGCTACACCATTGGTATCGAGGAATGCCCGTGCCAAATCAACGATTTTTTCTCCGCGCCAGTACATAACCAGACGTGGGTTATCAGAAACCTCAGCTACAACTGTGGCTTCCAGGTTTTCTTTATCAGCATGTTTAATAAAATCATCAAGATCTTTGGCTTCAATTACGACGGCCATACGTTCCTGCGATTCAGAAATCGCCAGTTCCGTACCGTCAAGCCCTTCATATTTTTTAGGAACTTTATCAAGATTTACGACCAGACCGTCAGTCAGTTCACCAATAGCAACGGAAACGCCGCCTGCACCGAAGTCATTACAGCGCTTAATCATCGCCGTAACAGCAGGGTTGCGGAACAAACGCTGGATTTTACGTTCTGTAGGAGGATTACCTTTCTGGACCTCAGCACCACAGGAAAGCAGCGAATCTACAGTATGTTCTTTAGACGAACCGGTTGCGCCGCCACAGCCATCACGTCCGGTACGGCCGCCCAGTAATACGATCAGATCGCCTGCAGACGGACGTTCACGACGTACAGTATCACGCGGAGCAGCGCCAATAACAGCGCCGATTTCCATTCGTTTAGCAACAAACTTATCATGATAATATTCCTGTACATGACCGGTTGCCAGACCTATCTGATTACCATAAGAACTGTAACCGGCAGCAGCACCGACAGTTATTTTTCTTTGAGGTAATTTACCTGGCAGAGTTGCTTCGATCGGTACGCGCGGATCAGCAGAACCGGTAACGCGCATAGCCTGATAAACATAGGAACGTCCTGAAAGCGGATCGCGGATCGCACCTCCCAAACAGGTAGCTGCGCCGCCAAATGGCTCAATTTCCGTAGGATGATTATGCGTTTCATTTTTAAACATAACTAGCCATTCTTCTGTTTTACCGTCTATTTCTACCGGAACAACAATCGAGCAGGCATTGATCTCTTCAGAAACGTCCAAATCGTCAAGTTTACCTTCCGAACGCAGTTTTTTCATACCGATAACAGCGATATCCATCAATGTTACCGGGCGCTCGGTATCCTCTCCGTAAACAGCGTCACGGGTAGCCATATACTTATCGAAAGCCGCTTGAATAGGTTTATTATACTCGCCGGCTTCAATTTCAACATCTTCTATCTGCGTCATAAAAGTCGTATGACGGCAGTGATCGGACCAATAAGTATCAAGTACTTTTATTTCGGTAATAGTAGGTTCACGGTGTTCTTCATTAAAATATTTCTGACACCACATCATATCTTCCAAGCTCATTGCCAGACCCATTTCCTGGCGCAGCGCTTCCATTTCATCGCTGTTCTTGGTCAAAAAACCGGCAACCGACTTTATCCTGGCAGGTTCTTCACAGGTTGCGATCAAAGTAGCAGGTTTCTCCCACTCTGCTTCTCTTGCTTCAACAGGATTTATACAGTAGCTTTTGATTTTAGCGAGTTCTGCTTCGGTCAAATTTCCTTCTAAAATATAAATTTTAGCAGAAGCTACCATCGGACGTTCTTTTTGCGTAATCAGCTGAATAGCCTGTTCGGCAAAATCCTCCCTTTGGTCATATTGTCCGGGAAGATATTCCACGGCAAAAGCACAGCAGCCTGCAGGCACTTCAAAAATTTCGTCAGTAACAGTATCTACCGGAGGTTCCGACAACACTATTTTTCTTGCAGCAGCAAATTCTTCATCACTGACGCCCATCACGTCATAACGATTTAAGATTCTGATGCCTGTCAGATTTTTCATGCCTAAGTTATTGCGCAGATCGGATAATAATCCATGTGCTTCAACAGCAAAAGCATCTTTCTTTTCCACAAAAATACGTCTGATTGTACTCATAAACTCAGCCTCCAAAATAAGATGCGGTTAAAAATACTCGTTAATATAATTATGACACTTGGGAAACAGCCTGTCTAGCAATGAAGCCGCTTCCTGATTATGTATCTTCAGCCTGTTTTCAGCAGCCAGTTCCTGTACGGAAAACTGACCAAAATATAACTGTGTAAAGGCTGCTACATCCATTTCAATATCCTGCATATCCACTGTACTCTTAATATTGATCTGACTGGCATTTATTTCCAGTTTCAATAACCCGTTATTAAGAGGCAGGGTTTTATCATTTATCAGCAAAGATAATGTTCCCTGTACATCTGCAGCTATGTCAGTCAGCTGTAAAAGTGCCTGACGCACATTAATGCAGCGTGCCATCATAAACGGCTGCAAACTGCCAGCATATTTCTGATCCTGTAAATGCAGATACGTTTTATCCCAGACTTCTGCCAGCCAGCTGAAATTTTCAGCTTCAGTAACATGCTGTCTGGCAAACTGCAGCAGAGAATCACGCGCCGCTGTTTCTTCTGCCATAAGTTCCTGCACAGCAAATGTTTTATCATCAATACTGTAAAACATATAGCCAGCAACTTTTTCGCCGCGTTTAACAAGCACCGCTTTAATCTGTTCACCCTGATGAACTGTCAGTAAATGCAGCCAGTTTTTTAAATCACGTTTTACTACGCCGTGATAAGCTGCAGTCACGGTATCATAGACCTTTTGGAAAACTTCGGCCTTCTCCAGTCCGGTTCGGTGCAGTGTCATATCAGAAACTTTATCGCCTTTGGGTAATGCGGCCAAAGGCATCTCGTAACGATGCCTGTAATAACAGTAATCAAACTGATATGGACGGTAAATACCGGCACTGATCGGCATTAATAAAACAAATGCCTGACCCTGAGCCCGTAAAACCGAAAAAGCAGTTTCCAGAAGCGGAGCAAATAAATGTCTGCCCCTGTATTCCGGCGCTGTTGCAACGCCGACAATATAAGGCAATTTCAAATCCCTTCCACGCAAATTGATAGTATAAGGGTTCAAATGCAGCATATTCATCAAATTGCCGGATTTTTCATCAAAGCCGCCAAGCACCATATTTTCTTTTAAGCAGTATTCATTAAAATACCACTTAAAAAAAGGAGTATCGTTTTTTTCAAAGCAATAATCCCATAATTCCATTATTTTAGGTAAAGTTTCGTCATTAATAATACGAAAATCCATATTTACACCTATTTAAAAACAGACGAATATTTTTTGATCATAAATTCAGGATGATATGATTCCTTAGCAGTACGCAGCCCTTCATGCCCCATATCTTCTTCTCTGTTTAAATAAACTACATCCCCCCATGCATGTTCGGCAAATTCTTTATTGATTGCCGCATAAATACCGCGGATATCAGGATTTGCTTTTTCTACATGCAGAACGGCCGTGTCGTCATTGATTTTTTTACCGAAGCTGAATGCTTCAATTTTTCCGTTGACACGGATAGCGCCGCCGCGCAAACCAAGTGCTTCAAAATTATCGATCGCTTCATGGATAGCACATTGCTCACAGCGCAGGCTCTCGTCTTCGCCAACACGTTTTTCGCACCATTCATCACCAAAAGCCTTGCACTCTTCGTAATTCTCTGGTCCGATCGGTTCGTAAACATAATCGGGATATTCTTTTTTAAACGCATTGTAATGATTTTTTTTACCATGATATTTACGCCCAGACAAACTAGCCAGTTTTTCACGCAAATAAACATAATCCCAATTATCACGATCTTCAATAAATTCCATCTCTGGAAAAGCTTTTGCCAGCCGCTCTTTGCCATCGTCATAAATACCATGGATCTCAAAAGGCTTGCCTTCATGATATTCTTTAATTTCTGCAAACAATCTAGGCAGATCTTCATCTTTACCGCCAAAAGGCTGCAAAAAGAAATCCACTTCGTTGCGTTTCACCTTGATCACCAGAAAGTCATGTACTACTGTCCAGTAAATGCCATAACAGTCCTGCCATACAAATAAATTTGTAAACGCACATTCAGAACCCCGTTGGTCAGGACGTGATAAATAACTTTCGAACAAAGGCCTGTCAGCCAATGTTATTTTTTTTAGTTCTAAAATAAAAAGGACCTCCTTAAGATACACAACTTTCCTATTGTGATATTATACCATAAAACTGTCTATTTACTAAAGAAAAAACCAATTGCCTAAGCAATTGGTTTTTTAACTTCATTAATATTAGCCTTTGCGAGCATTGAAGCATTCGCGGCAATATACCGGACGATCCATGGAAGGACGGAACGGTACTTCGGTGTCTTGACCGCATTCTGCGCAAGTAGCATGGAACATTTCGCGAGCCGGGCGCTCGTTGTTGATGCCCATACGTTGTTTGCGAGCTTGACGGCAACCAGGGCAACGGCCGGGTTCATTTGTGAAGCCTTTTTCTTCGTAGAATTCTTGCTCGGAAGCAGAGAATACGAATTCGGTGCCGCATTCACGGCATACTAAGGTTTTGTCTTCTTTCATTGGTTAATCACTCCTTACATTAAACATACCCCATAAGGACTTATAGATGTTACCACTGCTTCCTCATGTTGCGTATGTAGCATGGAAGAAGTTCGGAACCCTACCCGGACCACTGAGATATACTATAAGCAGTATATCTAAAAAAAAGATAAAAGTCAACAAGAAATGTACATTTTAAAATTTATAATTATTTAGGATATTTTATTCCGTCGGAGTTTACATTATCATTTAAATAATGTGTATCATTTACATACTCAATTGTAAAGCGGTCCTGCCATTTACCAATACAGGTTGTGCTGGCATTATGTACGCCAAACACCCACAGTTTATTGATATCAAGCCCCAGTAAAAGGCAAAGCTGTACTCTTATAACGCCGCCATGAGAAACAATTGCTATATTTTTATCGCTGTTATTTTTAAAAAGGTCTTCACAGACAGAACGAACCCGCAATGCAACATCGTCGAATGATTCCCCGCCTGGCATTCTGCACTGTGCCGGCTGTTTAAAAAACAGCTCTAACTGATCACTCCATTTTTCTTTGATCTCATCATAGCTCAAACCTTCCCATTCGCCAAAACAAACTTCCTTCAGTTCATCTAAAGGCTGAACAGTAAGTCCATGAGCTTCAGCCAAAGGTGCTGCAGTCTGTCTGGCTCGCTGCATGGAGCTTGAATAAATTTCGTCCAATACAATATTTTCATAATGCTGTCCCAATGCTGCAGCCTGACACAGACCCTTGCTGTTAAGAGGATTATCTATGTGCCCTTGAAATTGAAATGTTTTATTAGCTTCTGTTTCTCCGTGCCTTATAAGATATATTTTGCCCATATTGCCTCCTTATTATTTACCTTTTACCTGTACTGAATGCGCAAATTCTTCCACTTCAGCATGTACTCCTGCTTCAGCAAATGTTTCCATTTCATTATACGCCTTAATGCCTGCATCAAACAAGGTAAAAGCTAAAACTGCGCCTTCTCCCGCCCCACTGTTAATATCCAACTTTAGCGGTGCCGATAGCTCCAGCCGATTCAATAATTTTTCCATACCCGGTTCTGCCGACACATGCCCTGCCATACAATATTCAAGAACTACCGGAGCTAATTTGCAGGCTCCGACAGCAGCCAGGCATGTAGCGATACCATCCAGCATTACAGGTACCTTGCAGGCAGCAGCCTGTAAAACAGCACCAGTCATAGCGGTTATTACCGGATCGTTAAGCTTTTGCAGAAATTCAATTCCTTCCAGCTGTAAAAATGCTTCTGTTTGTTCTGTAAGAGTATATTTTTCCAGACTTCCCAAGGCCAGCATTTGCAGTTTATCACTGACAATATATTCTTTTGTCAGAATAGCGCCTTCTTCAAGCGCTTCCTCAAGATTACAAGATGTGACCAGCAATGGGTAAACCTCTGCTTTAGCTTCTCGTGCCAGCAAAACAACAGGCAGCTCCTCCTGCATCGCTTTAGCAACAGAATCTGTGTCAGCACTCCACAAAAACAAAGCTTTTTTAGGATATTGAACAGATTTTTTATCAGCACTGCCGATAATACCGGCGTAACGCGAAACCATAGCTTCCAGTTTTGCAAGTGAACCGACCGGTTTGATAAGATTGTCAAATCTGTTTTGTGCTTCCTCTACTTTTTGACGATCGATTGGTTTTATTTGTTCAATAATATTATTTATATCCATCTTTAAACCTTCCTTATCTTAGTAAGAATACTGCTGTCAGTAAGTAAATCACATTGCCGCATTCAGTCAGTGCACCATATGTATCACCGGTAAGTCCGCCTAACTGTGTTTTTAAATATTGCGCTATTATCAAAGTGACAGTAAAACATATTCCTGCCACCGCCAGATATTGTAAACCACAGGCCGCAATAATACCTGCGCATACTGCAAAAGCAATATACGTATAAAATGGTTTGGCATACTTGGTAAACATATGCCCTATTCCTTCTTTACGCGCATAGGGAAAATTGACAATAAAAACTACCATAAAAGTTCGTGTCGCAACGGACATCGTCAGTAAAACCCAGGTCAGTGTTTCACCGCTAAGTTCAAGATAGGCAGCTATTTTGAGCAGCAGCAAAATAATTATTGCCAATACAGCATTAGAACCAACATGGCTGTCTTTCATTATTTCCAGCATTCTCTCGCGGCTGCGGGCAGAAAAAACGCCGTCAGCAGTATCCATAAAACCATCGTACATCAACCCGCCGGTAATAATGATCTCGGCCAGCAGCAAAAGCGTTACCCGTAAAAAAAGCGGCGTTTCGATATAAAACAGGCTATAGTTTAAGGCTGCCAAAAGTGATCCGATAACCAAACCTACCAGGGGAAAATACGGCACACTGCGCGAAAAATCTTCGTCACGCCAATCTGTCCGTTTTGAAAAACGCACTCGCGTCAAAAATTCCAGGCAAGTGATAAAATCACGCATGCATGCCACCACGCTTATACAGTTCTTTATAGGTATTGATCGCCATCTGTAAAATAACAATCGCCAAAGACGCTCCTGTACCTTCGCCAAGACGCATACCCGCGTCAACTATTGGCGTAAGTCGCAAAACCTCCAGCATCTTTGCATGTGATATTTCAGCAGAAAGATGTGAACAAAGCATATAATCAGCACAGGCTGGTTCAAGTCCGTACGCAAGCAAAGCAGCGGCAGTCGCATTTACACCGTCTACCATTGTAGGAATACGGCGTCTGGCGCCAGCTAAAATCATCCCCGCCAACCCGGCATGGTCATAACCGCCAACCTTACAGAGGATATCCATGGCATCGCCCAAACGTGGTTGATTTTTAGCCAGACCATCAGCGACGACCTTTCTTTTTATCGCCATGCGTTCATCGTTGATACCAGTTCCCCTTCCTACTGTAAGCTCGGGCGGCAACCCCAGAAATGCAGAAACGATTGCTGCGGTCGATGTAGTATTCCCGATTCCCATTTCTGCTGTTACTAATAAGTTATAACCTTTATCAATACATTCATCTGCTACCTTCATACCAACTTTCAATGCTTTTTCGGCCTGCTCCACTGTCATGGCCGGTCCCTGTGTAAAATCTTCTGTACCCCAGGCAACCTTCTCCTGATGAACTTTAGGCATTGCACTCAAGTCAAAAGCCGTACCTGCATCGATCACAAAAACATCGGCACCGGCATGACGTGCCATAACGTTAGCGCCGGCAGTTTCCCTCATGTAACCGTTTATCATCTGCATAGTTACTTCCTGCGGATATGCGCTTACACCATATTTGGCAATTCCATGATCGCCGCACATTAACAGCATTGCACTTTTGATTTTATCAGGCAATGCTGTCCCAGTCATGGCAGCATATTTTTCAACCATTTCCTCCAGCTTACCTAAACTATGCAGCGGCTTATCCATTTTAGCCCAGTTATTTTTTATTACTTCCGCAGCGTTGCTATCCAACGGTGGGATCATTATTTTTTCCATTGCTCTGCTCCTTCATCATCAAAACTAAATGCCATTTTTTTTAGATCAACAGCTTGACCGGCGACACAATAAAAGACCCTGTCACATACATCGGCAACCTGCTGGTTTATCCATCCGGCAAGATCTCTGTACTCACGTGCCATAACATTATCCGGTACGATACCACCGCCAACTTCATTAGTAACAAATACTACCAGTTTTTCTGTTTTTCTGGCGGCTTCCAGTAATTTTACAATTTCACCTTTGACAAATGTTACCTTTTCTTCAAAAGTTCCTGCAATTGCAACCTTGCCATACATCAAATTACTCATATACAAAGTAAGACAGTCAAACAAAATTGCATCCGCTTCCTTACCTGCCTCAACCATCACCTGTTCGGCAGCATAAGGTGCTTCATAATTATTCCATCTTTGGGGAGAACGACGTTCCTGATGTAGCCGAACACGTTCAGCCATCTCGTCGTCAAAGATTTCAGCCGTAGCTATATAAGCGCATTTAGATCCATAATGCAAAACAAAACGCTCTGCGAATTCACTTTTGCCGCTTCGTGCACCGCCAGTTACTAAAATCATTTCTTTATACATCCTTAAGCCTCCCTTCAAAATAAAAATACCCTCTCGAGAGAGGGCATAAATAAACAACCTATGCAAGTATCCACCTATCTCCCGTAGGTGTAAGATACCCGTAACAGGCAGGTCTCCTGGCTCAGGTTCAACATTCAGCTGCGCCTTCCCAGTTTCCCAGTGGCATATTGCAGTGAACTTCCCTTTACAGTAGCGGGACTGCGCCGGATTTACACCGGTCTTCCCTATTAAGCGCCGACCGCAATCGGCACACCTGTTGATTTTTTCCAATACTATATATTCTACATTCTTTTGCAAAGTCCTGCTGACCTGCAAAGCATTTTTTCATATTCTTCATCTAAATAATCATGGGCGTCATTAACATTCCTTACGGTAATCAATACACGGCTGCGTCCAAACCAGTAATACACCCTGATTTCATACCATTGAGCTACACCATCCGCTCCGACGAAACGACATTCGCAGCCAGAATAATCAGGAGTATTATTGTAATTTGCAGATAAAACGTCAAAATCAAGCTGAGCCGTAAATTTTTCAATATCTTCAGGATAAAGCAATTCCTGAACGATATGCTTGTAATCATTTTTATAATCACCTGTATACGGAATAAAAACATTCCCTGTAGGATTAAAAGCCATTCTTGAATAGCGTCCATCTTTTAGATTCAATTCAATTGCAAAATCATACATCTGCGGGAATAAATCGCCCAAATCTCTGTATGATGGTAATTTTACAGTACGTCCGTAACCGTTGATGCTGCGACGTTCAGCATTAACTATTTCAATCTTACTTAAATTAAGCAGATTTTCAAACTGCGGCCTTCTCAGCGGCTGGCAATAATAGAATCCCTGAGCTATATTGCAGGAAACACTTTTCATTATCGCAACCTGTGCCTCAGTTTCAACACCTTCACAAATCATCGTGATATCCAATTCTTTTGCAATAGCTGCCATCCCTTTGATGATTTTGATATCTTTATCATTATCACAGGCGGCAAGCATTCTTTTATCTATTTTTAAAATATCAACGCTGATATCACTTAAAATACGCAGAGACAAATACCCGGCGCCAAAATTATCAACAGCAATCTTAAATCCCTGATTTTTCAGCTCGTCAACCTGCATCCCAGCAAAATTCACATCATCAGCCAATAATCTTTCAGCAAGCTCAACTACCAAAAGCTTGTGCGGAACATTATGCTTATCGGCAGCTTCTTTTAAAGAATCAATAAAATTTTCATCTTTAAAATGTTCAAATGAAAAATTACAGGAGATTGGAAAAACCTGTAACCCCAAGGCAAGGCGTAATGCTAAGAAATGGCAGACTTCTTCAAAAACAAAATTTTCAAATTTAGATAACTGGTTATTATCTTCAAGGATAGGAATCAAAACTTCCGGAAGAATTATCCCGCGCGTAGGATGCTCCCAGCGCAGTAAAGCTTCCGCACCAACAATCTCATTAGTATAGATATTGTATTGCGGCTGAAAATAAACAGTGAACTCTTTATTATTAAGAGCACTGCAAACTTCTTCAGAAAGAGAATTATAACCAGTTGTGAATTCAAAATCATTGATTATAAAGAAACTGCGGCAGCATTTGTGAAAAACTTTTTTGTTGAGCTGAGCAACAGTTTTTACCATTGCATCTTCCAGCGAGTCTTCGACTCGACATACATAAAGATCTCCGCGCAGTTTGATGCTGACATTGCAAATACGCTTGACTTCGCTTTCTACCATATCAGATAATCCGTCAAACCAATTATTATGCGTTTCTTCATCTGTAAAAGGAACAAGGCAAAAGAACTTATCTCCGGCCTGTCTTGTTGTAAGATATCCCTTCACAACACGTCGGTTAAGCTCTGTTCCCAAAATGCGTAAAACATTATCTGCTGTCTCACGCCCATAAATATCAACGATATCATGGTAAGGGTCAATATCTAAATGTATTAGCGCCAAAAGCTCTTTTTTGCGCTGCAGCATTTCATCCGCTTTTTCTTTAAACTTATCAAATCCCAGTGTACCGCTTACTTTATCACGTACATATTTCTGCGAATACAACATTCTTTGATGTTCAGAAGACTTAAGGTAGAGAATTGCTACAAACACACCAAAAGCAATTATCGACAACAGGTAAAAATTCATAGTAATCTCCCATTATCTTTCAATATAATTATAGTAAGTATATATCTTTCGTATAAAAAATACTACATTTTTAACTACTTCAAAACATTTTTAAAGTAATTTAACCCAAAAGAAAATGACCATACAGTTCTTACCGAACCTATGGTCATTTTGTTTTAAGCTTCTACTTCTACTTCAACTCTTGATAAAATGAAACATAAATCAGAAAGTCTGTTCAAACAGATAAGAACCTGCTGATTGACTTCTTCTGTTTCAGATAAGCGGAGCAGACAGCGCTCGGCACGACGAGTAGTTGTACGCGCGATGTCCAAAGCAGCTGATCCGGGGGTGCCTCCGGGGATGATAAAATGACTCAAAGGCTGGAGCATATTATCGAATTTATCGATAGTTTCTTCAAACATTTTCACATGCTCTTCTTTGATATAAGGCTCAGGCAAATTCAAGCTTGCTATATCAGCCATCAGTGACATCAGAAGCTGCTGAACTTTGTAAATCGTTTCCCTGACATCTTCGCGTCTGACTGTAGCTCTTGCCAGGCCAAGCGCCGAACTGATCTCATCAACTGTACCGTAAGCTTCAACTCTCATGCTTTGTTTTGGTACACGTTCGCCTGTATAAAGTCCGGTAGTGCCTTTGTCACCAGTTCTGGTATATACTGCTGCTTTCATTTTGTCACCATCCTTCCGGAAAATTTTAAATTAATAAATTTCTTCAGCTTTAAAGAAATTTTTGATTTCGCGTGCAGCGGATTCTTCACTGTCACTGCCATGAACGATATTTTCGCCGATAGTCAGCGCGTAATCGCCGCGGATAGAACCAGGAACAGAATCTAACGGATTAGTAGCACCCATCTGGCCACGAACCGCTTTAATTGCATTCTCACCGGAAATAACCATTGCTGCAACAGGGCCGGAAGTAATAAATTCAACCAATTCACCAAAGAAAGGTTTGCCTTCATGTTCAGCATAATGATATTTAGCTTGTTCTTCAGTGATTTTTACTAATTTTAAAGCCGAAACTTTCAAGCCGCGGCGTTCAAAACGAGCGATGATTTCACCAATCAGATTTTTTTTGACACCATCGGGTTTTACGAGTACGAGTGTTTGTTGCATTGGAATCTCTCCTATCTAGACTATTTTAATTTATACTAAATCGCAAAACGATTTTAGCCTTTTAAAAGCTGCTGATACTTTTTCTTATCCAGTTTCTCGATCATTGCTGTGATCAGCTGAACAGCACCTTGATAATCATCCATATGAATAATGGATTGATGACTATGTATATAACGGGTAGGGATACTGAATGTTAATGTCAAAACACCGGCATCGTGTAAATGTATACGACCGCCATCAGTAGCACCGCCCTCTGAAATACTGATCTGTGTTGGCAGCTTCAATTCTTCAGCAACTTCTTTTGCAAAATCACGCAATGCTGTATTGGGAATCATACCAGCATCAAAAATTGTTATAGCAATACCCTTTCCCAATTTCGCAGGAGCTACATCATCACTTACACCTGGCGTACCACCAGCCACACATGTATCAATAACGAAAGCAACATCAGGGCTCAGCAGATTAACGCTTGTTTGAGCACCACGTAACCCGACCTCTTCCTGTACTGTCGCTACACCATATACAGTATTAGGATGCTTTGTGCCGATATTTTCCATAACGTCTGCCATGACTGCACAGCCGATGCGATTATCCCAGGCTTTACCAAGCAGAGTTTTACCATCGCCCATAACTGCAAATTCAGCATATGGCGTCACTGGACAGCCTTCGAAAACTCCTAAATTGCGAGCCATGTCTTCGTCGGCAGCTCCAATATCAATATACATATCGCGCTTGGCAACCACTTTTGTTCGTTCTTCCGGTGTCAGTATATGTGGAGGTTTACTGCCGATAACGCCAACAAGATCACCCTTGCTGCCGTGTACAGTAACGCGCTGGCTCAGCATAACCTGCTCCCACCAGCCACCTAAACAAGTAAATTTTAAAAAACCTTCTTTTGTTATATGCTTAACCATAAAACCAATTTCATCCATATGGCTGGCAAGCATAATTTTTGGCAAGTCCTTGCCTTGACCTTCATTAGTAAAAACAGCGCTGCCTAATTTATCATAAGATACTTTGGCTTTGCCCTGCAGCCGCTTTTGAAGCAAATTTTTAATTGGTGTTTCAAATCCTGAAACACCGCAGGTTTCAGAAAGCTGTTTTAACCAAGTTAATTTTTTATCCAATTATTTCGCACCTCCACTGCTGCGCATAGCTTTGGCCTGCGCGCGTAACCGTGCCACACGGTCTGCGGTGCTGGGATGTGTACTGAATAACTGCTGCATATCTTTTGCGCTAAAGGGGCAAATGATAAACATATGAGCAGTATTTTCAGTAGCTCCCGGCATCGTTCTGTTTTTTGCATACGATTCTATTTTCAGCAAAGCGTCAGCCAAAGCATCCGGATTACCGCTTAACTCACCACCGGATTTATCAGCCATATATTCCCTCGAACGCGAAACAGCCATCTGAATAATACCTGCAGCCAAAGGCGCCATTATCATCATAGCCAAACCAACAATAGCACTGCTGCTGCTATTGCGGTCTCTGTCGCCACCACCAAAGAACATCCCCCAGTGAGATAGCGTCGTAATAATACCTGCCATAGATGCAGCTATTGTACCGATTAAAATATCACCATGTTTGACATGACTCAATTCATGTGCCAAAACGCCTTCAATCTCATCTTTATCTAAGGCATTGGCCAAAGCGGTAGTTACTGCAACCGCAGCATGTTCAGGGTTACGGCCGGTTGCAAATGCATTCGGCACAGGGCTGTCAATAATATATACTTTAGGCATCGGCAAATTGCCTCTTTCCGCCAAACGCTGCACCATTTTATATAAAGCAGGCGCACTTTTTTCATCAACCTGTTTGGCATTATACTGTGCCAAAACCAGTTTATCGCTGTTCCAGTACGAAAATAGATTCATGGCGAGGGAGATGATAAGCATCATCATCATACCGCGGGCACCGCCGAAATAATCTCCGACCAGTACCAATAACACAGTAAGAGCCGTCATTAAAAAAGCTGTTCTCATACTTTTTTGTTCCTCCTCAAAATAAAAACTATCGAACATTATCTATAAGACCTGCGTAAGTCTTATAGCATATTATACCAATTACTGCACTATTTTTCAATTTGCGCTTTAACAGCTGTCAACATATTTTCACTGTTTTCACGAACTTTTTTCTTTAAAATAGGATTTAACAGCCCGGCAATCATCGGAATACCGAATTCAAAATCTACCAGCAGGGAAACTTCTGTCCCTTCACTCACAGGTACAAGTCTCCATTCCCCTTCCATTTTTTTCAAATCACCCTCGGTCTGACAATAAGTGATACGCATTTCTTCCGGATAAAAGGTATCGCGTTCAGTCCAGACGATTTTACGACCATCAACATTAGATACCCAATGTGAAACAGTAGTATTTTCTCCGCGTTCTAAAATTTCTACACTCACCAGATCATGCATAAAAGAGGGGTAAGCTTCCATATTTTTTATGATTTCAAAAATAGGCTTACTATCGCCGTTGATCACAATCTTTGTTTCTACGCAAGGCATAATTCTGCTCCTTTTATAAATCTTCAATCACTTCAGCCGTACTGCTGACAGCTTCTCTAAAGATAGTCAAAACCTGATCAATAACATCTGTAGGCATGATCAGAGGCGGTTCAATACGAATAACTTTAGGATTATTTAGAGTATAAGCAATAATAACTCGTTTATCGATCATCAGAGACATCAGCATTCCACCGGCGCCTTCTTTTGTAAGCTCAATTCCGATCATCATTCCGCGGCCGCGGATCTCTGCGATGACCGAAGGATAATCTTTTTGAATTGATTCCAACCCTTTTTTAAAGTATGCCCCCGCCGCAGCACTGCGATCCAGCACATCATTTTTTTCAATGTAATTCAGCGCAGCATTGGCAGCAGCACACGCTAATTGATTACCGCCAAAAGTTGAAGTGTGTAAAAAAGGTGCTTCTATTAATCCAGCCCAGGCATCAGCCGTAGCGGTTATAGCTCCGATCGGCATCACCCCTCCACCTAACGCTTTAGCCGTAGCCATGATATCCGGAGTTATCTGCTCATGTTCAACCCCAAACCAGGTCCCGGTTCTGCCAATACCAGTCTGTACTTCGTCCGCAATCAGTAAAGTACCGTATTGGTCACATAACTCTCTTACTGCTTTAAAATAACCTGCCGGCGGAACGATGATGCCGCCTTCCCCTTGAATCGGCTCTAAAATAACGGCAGCTGTTTCTTCATCAATAGTTTCAGCAAGATCATCTATATCCCCATATTCTACATGTGTAAAATTATCCAGCAGCGGTTTAAACGGATCTCTAAACAAATCTCTTCCAGTAGCTGTCAACGAACCAAAAGTTTTTCCGTGAAACGCATTCCTTGCCGCAATAAACTTTTTCCTTTTTGTAGCCAGTCGCGCAACCTTCAGGCATCCCTCAACAGCTTCTGTACCGCTGTTAACAAAAAAACTGTATTGCAAAGCACCGGGAGTAATTAAAGCCAGTTTTTCAGCCAGGTCTGCCATAGGTCTGTTAAAAAGCACTTTACCGCTCATTGGCATTTTATGCAGTTCTGCTTCTACAGCAGCTACGACATCAGGATTGCGATGTCCTAACGCAAACATTCCGTAGCCGCCAAGACAATCAATGAACTGTTTGCCCTCGCTGTCAGTTATAGTCCACCCCTCTGCATATCCTTCAACGCTTGCCAATCCCATAAACCGAAATAATTTCGCCTGAGCAGGGTTAATATATTTTTCATATTTACTGATCGTTTCTTCAACATACATATGTATAATCCTCCGACTACTTCAATAAACTACTTACAGGGACTAATTGAATACCAGATGCATTTACCTCGTCGATAACTTTGCTCCACGCTGCGGCAGTATGCGGTCTGGCATGACAAATGGCAATAGCGCTTCCATTTCTGTCCGCCATTTCTACAGCCTGCCATATTTTAGCAATAATGTCATCTTCGTCGGAACTGTTGTCCAAAAATATATTGTTACGGGCAGTAGGAACACCCATACTGCGTGCGACCTGATCACCTATAGATTTAGAGTATGTACTGCTGTCTACAAAAAACAAGCCTTGTTGTTTTAAAACTTTCAGTACAGCTTTCATCGTTGCTTCATTACTTGTTGCTTTAGAACCCTGATGATTATTGACACCTTCGATACCTGGTAAACTCTCTACCGCTTTCCGAGTTAATTCCTGCACCTGTTCAGCAGTCATATCAGTCAAGATTGTAATCTTACCCTCAGACATAGCTGTTCTGTCCATAGGTTCCATAGGCAAATGCAGCATCGCAGTCTGACCGCCGCCTTTTATAACATGCAAAGCGTCACTGCTGAAATCTTTATAGGGAAGAATAGCGTAACTGAAAGGCGCATTCAAATTGACCAGCTTTCTCACCGGTGCCAGATCGTAACCACAATCGTCAATAATGACAGCCAATTTTCCATGATATTTCTGAGCAGTTTTTTTGTCATCTTTCTTCGTACTTTCGTCTTCTTTGATATCTTTGTCTTCTTTAGTCAGATTTAAGTTATGATAAAAGTAAACCGTATCGGTGATAAAATTCATTTTACCAGTTCCTGCTTTAGCTGAAATAGCAATTTCCATACGTACAGCTTCCCAGCCATTATAAGTAGCCTCACGCTGATTGAGAACAATCATTTTCGTACTGGAAATCTTTTCGCCAAGCCAGGCTGCCGCACCTTCTAATCCAGTACTTGGCGGAACTCCAATAGCCAGCTGCCGCTTATTCCAGACAACTTCTCCACCTGTTTCTTTCATACGTTCGTGCTGATCTTCACGGCCATTATCAGTTAACTGCCAGTTATCCTTCGATAATAAAATATCATCGACTGCCCTATGCGCTTCTTTGGACTCTTCCCGCAAATCAACCGAAGAAGAACCAGTCAAGCCTTTATCAAGCACATCTTTTTCTCCGTCTCTGCTCGCCGCATAATAAATGCCTCCAGCAACAGCTATAGCTAATAATACTAAAATCAAAGTCAGTACAAAACCTCCTCCTGACCTCTTTTTTCTATTAGTCCTTCTTGCCATAGTAGCCTCCTCTATGCCCGCGGATGCGCTTTTTCATAAATATCGCGCAGGCGTTTATTTGTCAAATGCGTATATATCTGTGTCGTAGAAATATCCGAATGCCCTAAAAGCTCCTGGACAGACCGCAGATCAGCACCATTGTCAAGTAAATGTGTTGCAAAGGAATGCCTCAGCATATGTGGTGTAAGCTCCTTATTTAATCCTGCCTGATGCCCATAACCGCGAATGATTTGCCAAAACCTCTGCCTTGTCATTTCATTTCCGCTCATACTTAAAAATAAATTCTTTACATTAGGATTTTTAGTATGAAGCAGTTTGGGCCTTACCACATTCAGATATTTATCCAAATATTCAACTGCTATGCCGCCAATGGGTATTAACCGCTCTTTAGATCCTTTACCGAAAGCGATGATATACTTCATTTGCAGATTAACGCCGCTGACAGGCAAACCCAATAATTCAGAAACACGCATTCCCGTTGCATAAAGCACTTCCAGCATCGTTCTGTCACGATAGCCTTCATCCGTTCTCAAATCAGGCTGTTCCAAAAGCTTCAAAACCTCTTCCTGATTTAAAACTTTTGGCAGCTTGATACCTTTTGTTCCAGCTTCTACAACTTCCGCAGGATCAATCTCCAAATACCCTTCTGCTGTCATAAAACGATAAAAAGATTTTATAGCAGCAAGTTTTCTGGCAATCGTTGCTGCGGCTAAACCTTTATTTTTCAAACCTGTCATATAGCGAATAACCTGCTCACGCGATACAGTTGCCAAGGCGTCATTATCCTTTAATCCTAAAGCTTCTTTAAACAAACGCAAATCACGCTCATAAGCTAATCTTGTATTTGACGCTAAGCCTAATTCAACTGTCAGATATTCAAAAAACAAATTTAATTTATCGTTCATATTTCATCCTCAAAAAAGAAAAACAACGCTCAAGCGCTGTTTTTCAAAACATTATTGTTCGCGCTTCTCTGGCTGCATAATTGTAATATTAGCAGCCGGCGAAATAGTCGATATAGCGTGCTTATAAACAAGCTGTTGTTTGCCTTCATTTTCAATAATAACAGTAAAGTTATCGAACCCTCTTACCAGACCTCTGATTTGGAAACCATTAATCAGGTAAATAATGACGCCAAGGTTTTCCTTACGCACATGATTTAAAAAACTGTCCTGTAAATTCATTGCTGGCTTTGATCCACTATTATTCATAGCTTTCCCCTCCAAAATAATTTCTATCTATTGTTATAATTTTACCGCAGTTTAAACTTTTCCACAAGCGTTTGCTGCATCTCGTCAATAATCTTTTCATACACAGGCTCTTTTTCCAAATCAAACCATTTAATATACGGCATCTGACGATACCAGGTAAATTGGCGTTTAGCAAAATTACGTGTCGCCTGTTTCAATTTCTCAACTGCTGCCAATTTATCCATCTGGCCTTGTAGATACCAGACTATTTGTCTGTAACCAATGCTGCGCATCGACTGAGCATCCAATGATAGCCCACTGTCGAGTAAAGATTTAGTTTCCTCTACCAGACCATCTGCCATCATTTTATCAACTCTGGCATTGATCCGCGCATATAAACTTTCTCGTTCCATTCGCAGACCAAAAACAACAGTTTCATAAGGCCATTCCTCCGACTTCCTATGAGCTATTTTTTCACCACTCTGTGCTGCTTCAATAGCTCTGATAATTCTTCTGCGATCATTTATATGTAATCTTGAAGCGGTCTCCAGGTCAAGTTCCTGCAGTTTTTCATACAAGGCGCTGTTGCCGTGTTCTTCAGCAAATGCTTCCAATTCACTGCGTAGTTCACTGCATTCTTCAACAGTATTAAATTCATAATTTTCAAGCAGGGCCTTGATATAAAGACCGGTACCGCCAACAATTACAGGTAATTTACCACGACTATTGATATCAGCAATTATTTTTTCCGCTTTTTCTTTAAAATCAACAACGCTGAAAGCAGCATCCGGCGGCAAAATATCGATTAAATGGTGCGGTACTGCCGCCAGTTCTTCAGCAGAAGGTTTAGCTGTACCAATATCCATTCTTTGATATACAAGCATGGAATCACCGGAAATTATCTCGCCATTCAGACGTTTGGCTAAGGCTATCCCGCAATGGCTTTTGCCTGTTGCAGTAGGACCTAAAATGACTGCAACTCTCGGTTTCATGCCGTTACCTCCTTCGGATACCATATTTTACACGGCTATAACGGCCGCCCAGAATTTCCGTACACCCTAAAGCTTCCAATAATTTTTGTCCGCGTTCTTTAACAACTACACAAGGAGCTACTCTAAGTGCCGCCTTAACAGTCGCTTCTGTTAACGGTTTCTCACAGGAAATAGGCCTCAATGGCTCCATATTTGAAGAAGCATTTATCGGTATTCGAAACATTGGGTCAAAATAAACAACATCAAAGCTGTCGGCTGGCAAAGTGTACAAATACTCATCTGCTGCCGCATATACCGTTTCTATTCTGCGCATGGCGTTGTTTAAATCAACATCTTCAGCCTGATAATTCTGCAGACCTTCGCTGACTACAAAATGTAACAACGGCGAAGCCTCAACAGCACAAACAGTTCCTGTCCGGCCTGTAATAAAACTGGCAACAACAGCATCACTTGCCAGCCCCATCGTACAATCCAGCACTCTCATTCCCGGTTTAAGAGCCAATGCAGCACTAAAGTGATCGGACTCGTGCTTTTTTAAACGCTGTACACGCAAAACGGCCATACTTGGATGAAAAAAGAAAGTTCCAGAAGCAGTATATACCTGCGGGCCTTTATTTGTTGCTACTAAAAGTGCTTCTACCCGTTCTTGATCTAGTAAAAACCCCAAAGACCCACTACTGCCACGTTCCACATATTTTACACCAAATTTTGCTGCCCATGTTTGCGCAAGTTTTTCTAAGGCAACATTTTCACTGCGTCCAACTGTTACTGCAAATTTAAACGTTTTCTGCATGTTTAAGTTCGCTTAAACATCTTGTATAACTCGGCAGAATTTATTTCAACCATACACGGTCTGCCGTGAGGACAAGTAAAAGGATGCTCTGTATTGCAAAGATCAATAATCAGCTGTCGCATTTGCCGCATATTCAGCACCTCACCGGCTTTAATTGCTGCTTTGCAAGCAGTCATATGTAAAATATTCTGACGCAAATCACTGGGATTAATCGTTCTTAATTCACTCAGCATTTGAGTAATTTCACGCACAAAGTCCTCGGCATCATCAGCCTTAATATCTGAAGGCAAGCTTGAAACGCGCAGCATAGATTCGCCTGCAGCCTCAATATCGACACCCAAGCGCAGAAATTCTTCCCGATGTTCCTCTATCAAATTTACATCCTGAGCAGTAACATCGATATATAAAGGAATCAACATCTGCTGGGCCGGAATATCATTATGGGACGCAACAAGCTTATCGTATAAAATGCGCTCATGCGCGGCATGCTGGTCAACCAAAAACAAAGAATCATCAGATTGGGCAACAATAAAAGTTCTGTCAATCTGTCCCAATGGCCAAATCGTATCAACACCACTATCGGTATCAGTGAAGTCGATAATATTAGAAGCAATGTTATCCTGCTTGTCAAAAACATCACGAGTTTCACTGATCGTATAAACAGGCTCCGTTTTTGGAGGCCTGTATGTGTATTCAGGTTCTTTCCAAACGCTTTGCTGTTGTGGCTTGTAAGCCGAGTAAACCTCAGCCTTTGCTGTACTGATATTTGTCTCAGTTGTTTTTAAAGCCGGCAACTCTGTCTCAGGCACTTTAGTTTCAACGGCTGGTGTTTCAACAACTATCGATGGTTCTGTTGCTGCCACAACTGCTTCAGCAGACTTGAATACCTGCAGTTCAGAATCATCCAATAATGCCAGGCCCTGAGGTTTAGCGCTCATAGGCCTTGTCAGTGCATCAGTCAAAGCTTTATACATCGCTTTATAAACAGTACTGTCATCGCTGAACTTAATTTCGCTCTTCTGAGGATGTACGTTAACATCAATACTTTCAGTATCAACGGTAATATTCAAAACAGCAAAAGGGAAACCGCTTTTCGGAATCTGAGACTGATAGGCATGGTCAATCGCTTTAGCAATCATTCTGTTAGTAATGATACGTCCGTTTACCAGCAACGTCTGCCATTGACGCGTACCTTTTAGTAAAGTAGGTTTACCAATAAAACCTCTTACCTTAACTTCACTGTCAGCAAAATCAACGGTCAAAAGCTCCTCACTAACATTTTTACCATATAGTGCCTTAACAGTATCAACTAAATCTCCGTTACCTGGCGTACTCAAAACCTCTTTATCATTGCTGACAAGCTTAAACCGCACATCAGGGCGTGATAAAGCCAATTTTGTGATCAATTCACTGATATAACGGCTTTCAGTCTGTACAGTACGTAAAAATTTACGCCTGGCCGGAACATTAAAAAATAAATTCTCAACAATAATCGTCGTACCAGTGTGCCCGCCAGTAGCAATACATTCTGCCTGATCGCCGCCTTCAATTTTTATTGAAGTAGCAAACTCCTCGGTAACAGGACGTGTCAGCAGCTGGAAGTTACTAACAGAAGCAATACTCGGCAACGCTTCACCGCGAAATCCTAAAGTGTTCAAATGCAGCAGGTCTTCAGCAACTCTGATTTTGCTTGTAGCGTGCCTTAAAACTGCTAATTTTGCATTTTCTTCCGACATACCGCTGCCATTATCGACAACACGAATATATTCTGTACCACCGCCAAAAATAGTGACCTCGATGTTATCTGCGCCTGCATCCAAAGAGTTTTCTACAAGCTCCTTTACTACAGAAGCAGGTTTTTCAACAACTTCACCGGCAGCGATCTGATTCGCTGTATTTTGATCTAATAATTGCACTTTTTGTTCGTTCATAATTCACCGCCTTCCCTTTTTGCTTCATCCTGCAATTTATACAAAGCATTCAAGGCTTCGATTGGCGTCATCGCCATAACATCCATTTTTAAAATCTGCTGCTGCAGACTGCTGGCAAACAATGATCCCATAGGTGCTGTTTCTTTTTCTGCCCTGGGTGTTATCTGAACGCTGCAGGCAGTTTCACAATTATCATATTCTTCCAGAATATCCTGGGCCCTGTCAATGACCTTTTTAGGCAGTCCTGCCAGCCTTGCCACATGTACGCCATAACTGCGGTCAGTACCGCCGGGCACGATTCTGCGCAAAAAGACAATATCATTACCACGTTCTTTAACTGCCACAGAATAGTTTTTTACTCCGTTCATCACGTCTTCCAACGCGATCAACTGATGATAATGTGTAGCAAATAATGTTTTTGCTTTTATTTTCTCATGAATAAACTCCATGACAGCACGTGCAATACTCATACCGTCAAAAGTACTTGTACCACGTCCAACCTCATCCAAAATAATCAAACTGTCTTTAGTTGCGTATCTGAGAATCTGTGCAACTTCATTCATTTCTACCATGAATGTACTTTGACCAGTCGCCAAATCGTCACTGGCACCTACACGGGTAAAAATCTTATCTACCGGGCAAATAGTTGCCTGACGTGCGGGAATAAAGCTGCCCATCTGTGTCATCAAGACCAGCAGAGCAACTTGGCGCATATAGGTCGATTTACCTGCCATATTCGGTCCTGTAATAATAATCATACGTTCATCATTATTATTGAGGGTTGTATTATTAGGAACGAAAATCTCACGTTCTAATAAACGCTCTACAACAGGATGACGACCGTCATAAATCTTTATTTCACTGCGATTATTCAATTCCGGACACACATAGTTGTATTTAAATGCTACTTCCGCCAACGATACTAAAACATCAATATTGGCCAAAGCACGAGCAGTTTCCTGCATTTGAACAATCTGAGACCTTATTTTTTCGCGCAGCTGTGTAAAAATATAATATTCAAGCTGTTCAATTTTTTCTTTAGCGCTTAAAATTTTATTCTCAAAATCTTTTAATTCCGGGACAATATACCGTTCAGCATTTACAAGTGTTTGCTTACGTACAAAATAATCCGGTACATTTGCACTTTGACCTTTAGATACCTCGATATAATAACCAAAAACTTTATTATAACCAACCTTTAAGGTTTTGATACCAGTTTCTTCTTTAATCTTAAGTTCAAAATTCTGCATCCATGTTTTGTTATCACTGGCAATTGAATGCAGTTCATCTAACTCTAAATCAAAGCCGCTGCGGATCATGCCCCCCTCACGTACGGAAAAGGGCGGCTCATCAACAATTGCTGCCAGCAAAGTAGTAAACAGCTCCTGATGCAAATGTACATCTTCGCATAACTGCTGTAAAAGTTTACTGTTACAATATCTTAGTAAGCTTTTTATTTCTGGAAGCACCGCCAGCGAAGAACGCAATGAAACCAGATCACGTGCATTAGCACTGCCAACTTCGATACGTGAAACTATTCGTTCCAAATCAAAAATTGCTTTTAATTTATCCTGCAGATTACCGCGCATCTGTACATTTGTCAGCAATTCTCCTACCGCTTCCTGCCTTGACCTTATCTGTGATAAATCAAGCAAAGGACATTCTATCCAATTCCTGAGTTTACGGGCACCCATGGAAGTAGAGGTAAAATCAAGCACATCTAATAATGTACCTCGTTTAGAACCATCACGCATATTCTTTATAAGTTCTAAATTTCTAACAGCTGTTGCATCCAAATTCATAAACTGCTCTTTAGCTATGCGCGATAAGCTGTTAATATGCGACAAATCAGCTTTAACGGTCACATGCAGATAACGCAGTAAATGTTCTACTGTATCATGTACTAAAGTATCGGCAACATCATCACTGCCAAAATGCTGCGCAAAATACTGCGGTGCACCTTCTTCTTCCTGATATACAGAAACAGCACACTCTGGAACTTTACTTTTGATCCAAGCTGCTAAATTTTCCCAGTTTACAATACCGCTATACGCAACTAACTCTGCCGGTTGAATGCGAAACAATTGTTCCTGTATCGCCATTAAACGCTCTTCACCAGCAGCACTGAACCATTGGCATTCACCGGTAGAAATATCGGCAGCAGCAAGACATAATTCACTGCCATCCTCCTGCAGGAAGACTAAATATCTGTTGTGCTTATCATCTAAAAGCTGTTCACTCAAAACAGTGCCCGGTGTAATGATCTTAACAACCTTGCGTTCAACTATCCCTTTAGCCGCTTTAGGGTCTTCCACCTGCTCACAAATTGCGATGCGGTAACCTTTTTTGATCAGTTTTGCAATATAATTATCGACAGAATGATAAGGCACACCACACATCGGTATCTTTTCTTCCATACCGCCGGCACGCCCAGTCAAAGTAATATTTAATTCTCTGGAGGCAGTCAGCGCATCCTCAAAAAACATTTCATAAAAATCGCCTAAACGGAAAAACAGCAATTCATCCTCATGCTGACGCTTTACTTCAAGGTACTGCTGCACCATCGGCGTATAAGCAGTTGTCATTCTACCGCCTTCCCTTTCAAAAGCCAGGTCTGCGCAGTTTCAATTTGCACCTGCACTTTATCCCCCAGCTCAAAATCACGACCTTCGACTGGCCATAAAACCAGCTTATTTGTACGCGTTCTTCCGCTCCATACTTTATTATTATTATTACTTGGGCCTTCAGCTAAAACTTCCAGTGTTTTGCCAACCAGGGCTTCATTACGCTGCAAGCTTGAAATATTCTGGGCTTCCATCAATAAATTCAGCCTAGCTTTTTTTATCTCTAACGGAACCTGTTCTTCCATCGCCGCAGCCGGTGTTCCAGAACGCTTGGAATAAATAAAGGTGAACGCAGCATCAAAACCAACTTCTTTTACTAAATTCAACGTATCATTAAAATCAGCTTCTGTTTCACCCGGAAAACCGACAATGATATCCGTTGTAATAGCAGCTTCAGGCACACAACGTCTGATCATGGCTACAAGCTCTAAATATTTTTCTCGTGTATAACCGCGGTTCATTGCTTTCAAAATTTTATTGCTGCCAGATTGAAACGGGATATGAAAGTTTTCGCAAATATGCTCACATTCGGCAACTGCTTTGATAACATCTTCGTGCATATCACGCGGATGACTCGTCATATAGCGAATCCGTTCCACTCCAGGGATTTCATTTACACGGCGCAGTAATTTAGCAAACTGGTCTTTCACACCAAAATCTTTCCCATAAGAATTTACATTTTGCCCTAACAGCGTAAATTCTTTATACCCCTTGGCAACAGCCTGCCTAACCTCATCTACAATATTTTCTATACTTCGGCTGCGTTCACGCCCACGTACATAAGGAACAATGCAATACGTACAAAAATTATTGCAGCCATACATAATAGGAATCCAGGCTGAAAAACCGCTTTGACGAATACGCTCACCCTCAAATTCGCTTTCTTTTACTTCTAAACTATTATAAACACGCTCACCCTTTTCAGACAAATACTCAGCAAGTATTTCTTTAAACCCGTTGACATGAGCCGTACCGATCAACAAATCGATTTGCGGATGTTTTTTTATAAGCTTCTCACCATCTTTTTGTGCCATACACCCAGCAACACAAACTATCTGCCCTGGATGATTAGCTTTGACCCCTTTCAATTCACCAATTTTCCCTAAAATACGCTTTTCCGCACTCTCACGCACACAACAGGTATTTACTACCACAACATCTGCATCATGAAAATCCTCAGCAGCTTTATAACCAAGCTCCTGCAGCTGCCCAGCATAATGCTCAGCGTCACTTTCGTTCATCTGGCAGCCATAATTTAAAATTGCATAAGTTTTTGCAGTCACTGAATACACCTCATATTAAAATTGAAACTGCATATGGGCAGCCTCTCAAAATTATCTATATTATATTATTATACCTTTTTCGGTTAGCAGTGGCAAATTTTAACAATTAAAATTTTAACCAAAAAAGCAGAGCATATGCTCTGCTTTACAACATTCTACTTCTATACCAGGCCACAGTTTCATCCAACGCTTCTTTAAAAGCATATTGCGGAGTCCAGTCCAATTCATTTTTTATTTTTTCACAATCCATAGGATATCTTAAATCATGCCCTGCTCTATCTTCTGTAAATTCAATTGCATTTTCATCTTTGGCTAAAATTTCCAGTACCAGTTTTATAAAGGTTAGATTATTCATTTCGGTACCAGCCGCTATATTATAAATGTGCCCTGCTTTACCATTTTTAATTATTTTATCGACAGCACCGCAATGATCCAATACATATAACCAATCACGTTTATTTAGACCAGAACCATAAACAGGTATCTTTTTACCTTGCTCTGCCAAAGTTATTATTTTTGGTAAAAGTTTTTCACTATGCTGCCAGAATCCATAATTATTACTGCTGCGGCTGATAGTTACATATAAACCATATGTCCTGGCATACGCCAAGCACAATAAATCAGCTGCTGCCTTTGAAGCAGCATAAGGACTGGATGGATTTAAGGCAGCCTCTTCCGTGAACCCACGCCAGTCATAATCTAACGGTTTGTCCCCATATACTTCGTCCGTAGATATCTGATGAAATCTTGCTACAGCAAACTTAACGCAGGCATCTAACAACACACCTGTACCTTCGACATTAGTTTTAGTAAAAATAGCCGGAGACTTGATAGAAGTATCAACGTGGCTCTCTGCTGCAAAATTTATTACTGCGTCGAACTTATACTGCGCAAAACATCTTTCTACAAATTGCTCATCACAAATATCGCCTTGGATGAAAGTGAAATTATTTAATTTAACGACATCTGCCAGCGCCGCCATATTAGCAGCATAGGTCAGCTTGTCCAAACATACAATTTCATCACTCGGATACTGCTGCAAATGCCAATTTATATAATTACTGCCAATAAACCCGGCACCGCCGGTAATCAATAAACACATAAGTACCTCTTTATTTTTATATTTGCTACCGCTCTATTATATAGCAAAACACCGCACTGGAAAAGTGCGATGTTTAAATAATATTACGATTTAAATAAGTCTAATTTGTTCTTTTTTAAAATATACCACATTAACACAGTTACATAAATCTCGACAAAAAGAATAACGGAACTCGCACCAATAGCTTGATAGAAATAAATAAACGGTAATACTGCTACTATATTTAAAATTGCAGCTGTTACTAAAATTTTACTAAAGATGCTCTGCATCCCGAATGTTAGCATTGTTTGCACTCCAAATATATTACTCAACGAAATAATAAATGGTAGAAATGACATAATCCGCAGCATTAAAATAGACTGATCATAGCCGTTTCCAAGCAATAACCACACCACTTCTTCTGCAAAAATAAATAATACTAAAGATAAAATAAAACTGCTACCACCAAGAATAAACAAAACTTTTCTTATAAAAGCTAAAGCTTTTTCATGCGATGTTTCTGCCAATTTACATATATGCGGATAAACGGCCTGTGATATTGGTGCAAATAATGCAGTAATATTATCAACGATTTTTTTTGCTCCGCTAAAATAGCCTACTACTGTGTTGTTTGTTAATATGCCTAAAAATATAACATTGCTGGCGGTGTACATGTTTATGGCTATCGTTGATGTAAAAATTGTCCAACCGCTTATTAATTGTTGCTGTACATCATTCCATACAGGCCTACGAATTACTTCACGATATTTTCTATAAATAATAATCCATGAATAAAGCCCTGCAATACACGGTACAACAGCTTGAAAAAAAGCTGCCAACAGATAATCTGATGGTGTTTTTACAAAGAAAAAAATACAAATCACACTTGCTGTTCGTGCCAATATATTTGCAAATGATATATAACGCATTTCTTGAATTCCCTGAAAAAACCAAATTGGAAATATCACATTACCAATTACCATCACAAACCAAACACCATAAAGGTATAAATCAACGGCATTATTTTTGAACAGGCATAACGAATAAAAAACAAATAAAAATATTACCATGGAGACAACGAGCAGCAATAACTTACCATAAAAAATAGCAGCAAATACCTTGCCTCTTTTTTTTGTCTCATCATTTTTAGCAATTTCTCTTGGGGCAAGTAAATTGAACCCATAGTCGGTAAACAATACAAAATATTGTATTATACCCTGAGCAAAAACTATTGCTCCAAATTTTTCAACTTCTAACACGCGGGTAAGATAGGGAAAGGTTATGAAAGCCAGAAGATATTCCAACCCCTTAATACTAAACAGCGATATTATGTTTTCAAATAATTTATTATTTACATTGAACATAAAAAATATTTAGCATCTTTCCTCTATTATTTTTTCAACTTGATCTAATACATTCTTTGTATAATAACCAGCAGTTACATTTTTTTGTAACATTAATATATTTTCTTTGTACTGCTCATATTTTTCTAATTTTGTTTTCTCTATAGCCGAAGAAATTTCAAACAAGCTTTTGATAGTAAAACCAATATCATATTTCCTAACAAAATCAGCAATAGCAGCTTCTTCCCACACAATAACAGGTAACCCTGCGGCAATATACAGCGAAAGTTTATGTGGATTATTATACCTCATATAATTTCCAAAAGGTCCACTACAAGTATCTATTTCCCCACCATCCCAAATTAAGCCAAAGCTGCCTTTAAGCCTATACGGAATCTCATCAGGGCCGAAACTACCACAATATTCCACATTTTCCACATTAATAGACTTCTTATCAAAATTAGGTCCATACAAATTAAATTTGATTCTCAGTTTTTTCAATTCTTTATTTTTTAAAAATTCGCTTTTCCCTAAATTCCCCGCAAAAGCAATTTCTTTATTTAATACATATATTTTTTGTGGTATTGCTTCATCCAATAAATAATCAAATAATTCAATATTAACTACTTTATTTTTTAATCCAAGCTCTCGCAATTTCATTTCCATTTTTGGATTATGTAGTATTACAATATCTGCTTTATTCAACCTTTTTATTTCATTGCTAATCATATCATTGCCAAAATTTCTTAATGCATCAGTATCATGGACAAACATTATTGTTTTATTATTTCCAATCAAATTTTCAAGAACATTTTTTACAAAAATATTAAAGTAAGAAGGTATCTGAAGGATTACATATTTATTTTTTACATTAAGACATTTTAAAATACATTTTAACGTATCAACATCAAAAATATAACTTATTTTTTGCCAAAATGTTTTAAATTCAATTTGGTCAAAATTTACAACAGGTTTCCCATAGCGAATGCTCAATATACTATCAATATCTAACCTGGCTTTATTACCAGCGTGATTATTTTTGATTGGTCTTTCTCCTACAAATATTAAATGTTTAAACATATAATGCTCATCCTTAAATTTAAAATCAATTTGTATAAAAATCTTCTATTTTTTTTATCTCTGTTTTTATATCATAACCAGCAGCAGAAATTTCTTTACTCATATCTTTGCGATCAATATTACTATTTTGTAATATTTGCTCTGCCCACTTTTCAGGTGCAGTATCAAGTGATACAAAATGCGCTAAATCAGTAATGCCTAATTCTTCCGTAATAGTATCGGCAAAAAAACAAGGTAATCCTGCTGCTTGCGCTTCAATTCCAACAAGTGGCAATCCCTCAAATTTAGACGGTAAAACAAAACAATCCATTGCCTGCATTAAATCTGAGATATCATTACGCAGACCTAAAAATTTCACATGTTCAATTATGCCTATATCGTGTGCCTTTTTCTGTGCCGCTTCCAAATAGCTTCTATCTTCAACAATATCTCCTACTAAAAGCAAAATTGCAGAATTATTTTTTTTACATATCTCTGAAAAAATATCAAGCAAAAAAACATGATTCTTTTGGAAAGAAAAACGTCCAATATGCCCCACTACAAACTTATTGGATAAATTCATTGTTTTCCTCAAATCGTGTCTTGACTGTAAATTAAACTTAAACTTTTGGCAATTTATAGAATTATGTACTATTTTAAAATTAACATCATTTCCAAACATCCATTTACCAGCAATTTTAGAACAAGCCCAAAAATCGCTGACGGTAAATCTCATTATTAATTTATTTACAACGATTAATAATTTCCTCAAAAAAGTTATTTCTAATTCATCACCTGAGTTATGTGAATGCAGTATACGTTTTTTTATTCCAAATATTTTTGCACACAGCAAAGGAAAAATATAATACATATGACAGGTATTCAGAACAACAGCATCATATTTTTTTCTATTTACAAATAATAACTCAACAACTGTTCTGTAATGTTTTAATGGATTCCTCCTTCTCGGAACCACAGAAAATATTGCACCGCCATTAGAATGAATGTATTCACAGAACGCTATTTTTTCATCATCAAACAGTGTTAAGAAATCGTAATTTATTTGCTTTTTATTTATATTTTTATATTGTTCTATCAAATAAGTTTCCATGCCCCCAATGTTAGAGGTCATTCCTATTTGTAATACATACGTCATACTATTATGCATAAAACTAATTCCTTTACTATTTTCAATATTGATGCACATTCTACTAAATTTATTTTTCATTCTAAAATCTAATAATGCTCAATATATATTTTTTCCATATTCTTTATTTCTGTTTTTATATCATAACCAGCGGCAGAAATTTCTTTACTCATATCTTTGCGATCAATATTACTATTTTGTAGTATTTGCTCCACCCACTCTTTAGGTGTAACTTGCAGCGGTATAAAATGTGCTAAATCAGTAATACCTAATTCTTTAGTTATAGTGTCGGCAAAAAAACAAGGTAATCCTGCAGTTTGAGCTTCAATCCCAACAATGGGCAGTCCTTCAAACCTTGATGGCAATACAAAACAATCCATTATTTGCATCAACTCTGGAACATCTTTTCTATTTCCTAAAAATAAAATTTTATCATATAGTTTTTTTTCTTTAACCAAATCTTTTATATTTTGCAAATTATCACCATCGCCAATTAAAACCAGCTTAGAATTTGGTCTTTTCAAAAGAACTTCAGCGAATATTTTCAATAGATATTCATGATTTTTTTGATAAGTAAATCTGCCTATATGCCCTACACAAAAAGTTTCAGCTTCTATACCCAACTCTAAGCGTTTTTTCTCTCGTATATTTATTGAAAAAATATACTTTTCAATTTCTATAGCATTATGAATAATCATATATTTATTAAAATCAGCAATGGATTTTCCAAACATCCATTTCGCTGCTGGAATAGAACATGCCAAAAATACATTTGCAATTTTAGCTATCAATAATTTTCCAAATCTATGGATATTTTCTTTTGCAAATCTGGCCAAAAATCTTTTATCATCAATTTGTGTACTATGTGAATGAATAATTATAGTTTTTATACCAATAATTTTGGCAACTATAATTGGTAAAACATTGGCATAAGATAAGTTAAGATGAATTATCTCATATTGCATTTTTTTCTGTATTTCAAACAATTTCTTTACATATGAAAAAAAATGTATCGGCTTAGGAATCTGATAAAAATTTGCTCCTATTTTTTCGAATTCATTTTTAAATTCTAATTTATCGTCATAAGTAATGAAATCAAACTGTATTTTACTTTTATCGATAAAACGATAATTTTGACATATATACCAAGTTAATCCACCGTTGTCATTTGTGACGGTAGCCTGCAATATCCTGATAACTCTTTTCCCTCCCATAATTGCCCCTCTTTATCATCAATAAAATTTCCTTCTCAAAAACTTCATTCCCTTATCAATCCAGTCTATTTTCTCTAAAAAAACAATATCGATTTCTTTTGTGTTCAACGCCTGTTTTTCTAACCACACATTAAACAAACGCTCACTTATGAACCCAAATACTCTTGCTTCATACTGGCTATAGCTGCTTATATCTATCCTTTTTTCAAGTTCAAACAAAATAGTAAATAACCACTGACAGTATTCATCAAACTTTTCTTTTTTCATTACGAACATATTGAAAATATGTAATTTAGTTCTTCTCATAACTTTACAAAAAGCTTCACTATATTCTGGATAAAGTTCTGCTACTATTTGTTCCGTAAGTGCCAGATCATTTTTATTATGCGCATGCTCATATTGGCTGCGCACTGTTTCTATAAAATAGTTGCGTTGCTTCGGTAAAATAACGTCATACTGTTTTAAGAGTTTTTCATAATCTGTTCTCTGCAGTATTGCCAGTTTCTTCTTTTCCATGTCACTACCGCTCACTGTATGTGCAAAATAGCGCCGATAATGGCACAATCCTATATAATCGCATTTTAGATTTTTCCAGGCCCAATAGAGTCCTGTCAGTTCACAGTAATTAGTATTTTTAGAAGAAATATTATCGCCTGTATTATCTCCTACGTAACCTAAATCTGCTTTACCTGCTCTCCCTACGTGTATAGGTAAGTAAACATCATCTTCAGGCATCCAGTATTTTTTATGGGTAGCGACAAGTATTTTTATGTCCACTTCTATACCAATTCCTTTTCTGCAAGTTTCAAGGCACTGTCTATTACTGTATCCATATCATAATATTTGTATTCACCCAGACGTCCGCCAAATATGATCTTACTTTTTTTTTCTGACAACGCTTTATATTCTGCATATAATTTACTGTTCTTTTCATTATTTACCGGATAGTATGGTTCATCGCCTACATTCCATTCACTGCTGTATTCACGGCTGATCACTGTTTTAGGCAAATCATTACCGTTTTTATCTTTACCAAATTCAAACCATTTGTGCTCTATAATCCGCGTCCAAGGAGTTTCACTATCAGTGTAGTTCACTGCTGCATTACCTTGGAAATTGGCTTTATCCATGATCTCGTTCTCAAATCTGACAGAACGATATTCCAACGCTCCAAGCTGATAACCAAAATAAGCATCTATCGGTCCTGTATATACTACTTTTTTTGCAAGTTGATCCAAGTCAGCTTTATTTTTCAAATAATCCACATTAAGCTGTACTTCTATATCCTGCAGCATATTTGCTACCATATTGGTATAGCCGCCAATGGGAATTCCCTGGTACAGAGCATTAAAATAATTATTATCAAATGTCAGGCGTACCGGTAACCTTTTGATAATAAACGCCGGCAATTCATTACATGGCCTGCCCCATTGCTTTTCTGTATAACCTTTGATCAGCTTTTCATAAATATCAGTACCAACAAGTGAAATGGCCTGTTCTTCTAAGTTTTGCGGTTCTGTTATCCCGGCTTTTTGTTTCTGATCTTCAATTTTTTCCGCAGCTTCTTCTGGGGTTACTACGCCCCACATTTTATTAAAGGTATACATGTTAAATGGCAGCGAGTACAATTCTCCATAATAGTTAGCTACCGGCGAATTGGTAAAACGGTTAAATTCTGCAAAATGATTGACATACGCCCAAACATGTTTCAAATTGGTATGAAAGATATGAGCACCATAAATGTGAACGTTGATACCCTCTATTTCTTGCGTATAAACATTACCTGCAATGTTTGGCCTTTTATCTATAACTAGGACCTTCTTACCTTTTTTATTTGCTTCACAGGCAAATACACTGCCAAATAAACCACTGCCAACTACCAGATAATCATACATAAACCATCACCTGCCTACCATTGCTTATTATTTTGCTAAATATTTATAAAAAACACTTTCTTTGTATTTATCAGATAAAAAGTTCTCAAAATCTTTTACAGTCTTATCACTTAAAGTACCATTTATATTATGAGGATCCAACAATACCGCTCTTTTCCCTTCCAAATAGCAGCATCTTAAAGAGTTAGTTATTTGCATAAGCGGTGTAAGCATGGCAATACTTAGCGCTATTATCAAAAATAACTGCTTCCCATAAAAGCACTTTTGGTCCCATGCCAGTAAAATTTCTTTCGTTACCAATAGCATTACCACAATAAACGGCGCCATAGATGCATTCATATTTAAATCCGGACCAGCGCCTACTCTAAAAAATGGGAATATTAACAATAAAACTCCACTGATCCAGAACAAAGGATTCTTTTTATTATTTTCATAAATCAAAAAATAATATATTCCAAAATATACCAGATAATATAACAGCAATAACCCCACTCTCATTAATCCATATTCATGCAACGGAACATAAAATATACTGTATTTTTCATTACCTGCCATTAAATTAGCCGTAAAGTAAAAATAAAAAACAGGTAAAATCGTGACTGACGCACAAATGTTAGGTAAACTAAAAACTTTTTTTGCTAAATATTTATAACCATTATCACTAATAATATCTTTATATTGATAAGCAAACATTCCCAACATTAACCCCAAAAGGCCAATGAATCCTAATGGTGAATATGGCAAAACTAATAATCCTATAACGGCATAATACTCTATTTTATCTTTGAATTTTAAAAACAAAAGCGTTCCTATCCCAACTGGAATAAACTGATTATATACATTAGAAACTGCATCAAATGTAGTCCGTATAAAATAATTCAAAGGGTAACCATTATATTCTCCACCAGTGAATAACCATGTATTAAACCAATTATATGCATCTATCTGAAAAGCAGTTTTAGCAAAAATACTTTTGGGCAGCATACCTAATATATTCATCCCACTCCAAAAAAGAAAAATAAAACAGACAACAACCATTTGATTTTTCTTTACTTTAAGATAATCACATATCAATAAGAAAAATAACGTTAGTCCTAAATAGGTCCAGGCAAATAAAACTATATAACTACCAGTTCCTTCCAAATCAAATAAAGAAGAAATACCCGCCGGTACAAGCCAATATGTTATGTAATAAACTAAGGCGCTATCCGAGTATTCATAAATAACAGGCCAAGGATACTTTATAAGGTCCTGATAAATAGCATTGCGCCATGGAATATCTATGCCGCTCGCGGAAATAAATCCACCATGACCAGTAGAAAAAAGAAATAACAATATAATAAGTAAATAATTAGCAAATCTTATATTTTTTTTTAAATCCAATATTTTGAAAAAAGATAAATACGTTGCAATAAATAATACCGAAACTACAAAAAAACTAATTTTAATATTTAAAAATGTTAGAAACAGTAAAAAAACTGGCAGCGCTAAATATATTAGGCTCATGAATCTTGAATTTAAAATTTTATCAAACATAAATCTAATCATAATATACACACTATTCCATCAAATTTCTGTATGGTCCTACATATTTTAAAAATATGCAACTATCAGTATTTTTGACTTTCAATTTTATTTCTAAGTTATCCATATAATCATCTGGACATATTGGAACATAAATCATATATTCACCATAGTTATCCAAAACTACACCTTTTTTCAATATGTCATTTATATAAATTTCTAAATAAATATTAGACGGATACATTATTGCTTTATCAATTAATTTACAATTTACAAGTAATCCATTATCCTTTATTTCTTTTGAAAATAAATTTATTATACATTCATTTTTAAAATACTTATATTCACCATTTTCCATATGTACTCCTTTTATAGATCTATACATTTTCTTATCTACTGGAATAAAATATTTTGCTGGTTCATATAATCGATAAAAATACATCATACTTGTAACTAATGTAAAAAATGCTGTTATTAACAATTGTATTTTTACTTTTCGACTAATTTCCAAACTTTTAAAACAATCAATTAATAATGTGCAAATCATTAACAACAGTCCAATTTGTTCAATTACTGTAGATATTTTCAATGCATAAAAATCATTTCCAAAACATTCAATAAATATTGGTATTTTTAAATTAATTACTGGAATAAATAATAGAGCGAAAAGAAAACTATACCATAAATTAAGTTTTGATGTTTGATAATTACGCTCTAAGAATAAAGCTAAAGGTATTACAAAATAGCATATATTATAAATTATTGAGACACTAGGAACTAAACATATTATAGAACAAAGTAATGCTATTACTTTCCAATATTGAATGTTCTTGTTTAAAATAACGTTCAATATTGAAACAACAAAAATCATAAAAGTTAGCGGAAATACAAAATACTCTAAATTAATATTGAGCAATTTACTCCAGACACCAAATGTACTAGACAAGTTAATCAATACACCATATCCAAAATTCAAAATACCAGCTTCAGTTATCCAGTAGCCTTGAAAAATTTCATTAGCCGTCATTAAATTTTCAATTAAATTAAAAATATTTCCATCAGTAAAAATAAAAGGTATATTAAATATAATTATTCCTAAAAACAAACATTTAAAGCTTTCTTTATACATTTTTTCTCTAAGTAAAAGGATTCCAAATAAAGCAGGAGTAATTTTTATACCTGCTGCAATAGATAGAGAAACATATGATAAAATTTTTATTTTACTATTATCCATTCTATAGAACTTAATAAATAAAATAGTAAAAATTATAGATAAAATTAGTGAGTTACCTCTTTCAAGTAAAAATAAAAAAGGCAAAGAAAAAAATAATGTCCAAAAAAATAAGTTATATCTTTTTATTTTTATTAGTTTTAATGAGCCATAAAACAAACTATAAACTATAAAATTATAAATTAAAAATACCAATGCTCCTAATTGACTTACTCTAGCATTAATTGGATTATTATGAAGAAGAACAAATCTACCAATAAATCCATATAATGCATTTATTAAAGGTGGATATATAACCATATTTTCATAGGGAGACATTCCATATTGAATACTATTAAAAAAATCCATAAACACTTCAGTTCTATGTTGATGAAGCATAGCCCTAATAGTCTCACCTCTAGAAAAATATGCAGCTATTAGTGATATAAAAAATGAAGAAAACATAAAAGCATAAAACAACACTTCATGTTTAGGCAAATTATATTTTCTAATAAGATGTTGCGAAAAAACAATAACTGTAACTATTGCTAAAGAAGAAAAAAAATTGATTGCATATAAATAATTAAATTTTATATATTTTATTATTTCTTTTTTATATAATTCATTATCTAA
>OBAM01000353.1_pt1 | contig 45824 bp, 39 predicted proteins | sample 1517751 | NCBI WGS metagenome assembly OBAM01 (sample SAMN04571703, study PRJEB22368) | human gut metagenome | biome: human gut; material: stool | host: Homo sapiens | place: Luxembourg | collected 2012-10-18
TTCAGTAACGATTTCAGAATACTTCATTTCTTTTCCGTTTAATGCAACCGGAATACCCTTCTCAAAAGAAATAGAAATCTCAGTAGCAACATCTGGTGCTTTCTCAGGAGATACGCCAAGAACAAGCAGATGATCATAATTTGGTGCCTGAGACGGATCCTCTAACTCAAGACCTTCATGGCTGATGTGCCACAGATTGCGGTCACGGCTATAGCTGTTATCAACAGAGGAGAATGGAAGATTAATGCCATGCTTCTTGCAGTATTCAATCTCATCTTCACGTGATTTCATATTCCAGGTTTCATTACATCTCCAAGGAGCGATGATCTTTAAATCAGGAGCAAGTGCCTTAAATGCCAGCTCAAAACGAACCTGATCATTTCCCTTTCCTGTAGCACCATGACATACAGCAACAGCTCCTTCTTTTCTTGCAATCTCAACAAGCTTCTTTGCAATAAGCGGACGTGCCATAGAAGTACCTAACAGATATTCATTCTCATATGTAGCGTTTGCCTGAACACATGGAGCAACATACTCATCGCAAAACTCATCTACTACATCTAAAATATAAAGCTTCTCAGCGCCAGAGAGCTTTGCACGTTCCTGCAGACCATCAATCTCGTTGCCCTGTCCTACATTAACACAGCAGCATACAACGTCATAATCATAATTTTCCTTCAGCCACGGAATAACAGCAGTAGTATCAAGACCGCCAGAATATGCTAAAACAACTTTTTCTTTCATAATAGTATCTCCTCTGTTTTTTTCACTTTTTGTTGAAAACCATATCAAAACGATATGCGTTGTTTGTTTTCTGTACACCACTATACAACATTACTTTTTGAAATGCAATAGGAAAAACAAAAAAAATCAAAAAAGCGCTTGCATAAATGCAAATATATGCGTATAATACTGAATATTAGCCGGAAGCACGGTGTATATATTCAACTACTGTGTATAAAATTATAGCACATGACTATTTTATCATAGTAAAGTAAAATAGTGGATTATACTTGATTTGACCTCAAAGTGTGTTATACTTGGCATAGAAATTACAAAATCAAAGAAAGGATACAAAAATGGCAATTACAAAGATAAATGGAGGCATAACAGCTCCAAAAGGTTTTTTGGCATCCGGATTAAATGCCGGCATTAAGAATCAGACAAAAAAAGATATGGCAATGGTTTTCAGCAGCACACCATGTGCAGCAGCTGGTGTATTTACCTCAAATCTTGTAAAAGCAGCACCTGTCAAATGGGATAAGGAAATTGTAACAACATCTCCTTATGTACAGGCAGTCGTTGTAAACAGTGGTATTGCAAATGCATGTACAGGTGCAGAGGGGCTTGGCTATTGTGCAGATACAGCAGCAGAGGCGGCAGCAGCTTTAAACATTCCTAAAACTGCAGTTCTTGTCGCATCAACAGGCGTAATTGGCAAACAGCTTCCTATTGATAAGATTAAGTCTGGTGTAACAGCTCTTTCTAAGGTACTTGGAAGTAGCAGAGAAGATGCCAAGCTTGCAGCAGAGGCAATTATGACAACTGATACTAAGAGCAAAGAGGTTGCATGCACATTGGAATTAGACGGTAAGCAGGTTACAGTTGCAGGTATGTGCAAGGGCTCAGGCATGATTCATCCTAATATGTGTACTATGCTTTGTTTTGTAACAACAGATGTGGCAATTTCTCATGAGCTGCTTCAAAAAGCATTAAGTGAAGATGTAGTTGATACCTTCAATATGATTTCTGTTGACGGTGATACTTCTACAAATGATACTGTACTTGTAATGGCAAATGGACAGGCAGAAAATACACCAATCACAAAGGAAGGTGAAGACTACAAGACTTTCTGTGAGGCCCTTCATTTTATTATGCTTGAGCTGTCAAAGAAAATTGCCGGAGACGGAGAGGGCTGTACATGTCTGTTTGAGGCAACTGTAATTGGCGCAAAGGACAAAAATCAGGCACGAACAATCGCAAAGTCTGTTGTATGTTCTAGTCTGACAAAAGCAGCTGTATTTGGTCATGATGCAAACTGGGGACGTATCCTCTGCGCAATGGGCTACTCAGGTGCACAGTTTGATCCTGAAGTGGTTGATATCTGGTTAGAGAGCAAGGCTGGTACTATTAAAATCGTAGAAAACGGAATTGCAACAGATTACAGTGAGGAAACTGCAACAAAGATTCTTTCTGAGGAAGAAGTAATTGCAAAAATGGATATTAAAGAGGGAAATGAGACAGCAACAGCATTTGGCTGTGATCTAACCTATGAATATGTAAAGATCAACGGCGATTACCGCAGCTGATAAAAAGCTTGTAACAACGACTACCCATAAAAAAGAGGAGAACACAAAATGGAATTAGACAGCAAAATTATGGAAAAGGCCGCTACCTTGATTGAGGCACTGCCTTATATACAGAGATTCAACAGAAAGATTATTGTCGTAAAGTATGGCGGAAGCGCAATGGCAGATGAGGAGTTAAAGCGAAACGTCATTAAAGATGTTGTTTTGTTAAAGCTGGTTGGTTTTAAACCTATCATTGTGCATGGAGGAGGCAAAGAAATCAGCCGTTGGGTATCTAAAGTGGGCATGGAGCCGCGCTTTGTAAATGGACTTCGCGTAACCGATGCTGATACGATGGAAATTGCAGAGATGGTATTGAATAAGGTTAATAAAAGTCTTGTCTCTATGGTAAATGAGCTTGGAGTAAAGGCTGTCGGTATCTCTGGCAAGGATGGTCAGCTGCTTCGCTGTGATAAGAAGCTGTCTAATGGACAGGATATCGGTTTTGTAGGTGATATTAAAGAAGTAAATCCAAAGATTTTATTTGATCTTCTTGAAAAAGACTTTTTGCCAATCATTTGCCCAATCGGATTTGATGATAACTGTCAAAGCTATAACATCAATGCAGATGATGCAGCTTGTGCAATTGCACGTGCCGTTAAAGCTGAAAAGCTTGCATTTTTAACAGATGTTGAAGGTGTTTATGCAGATCCAAAGGATAAAGATACGTTAATCTCTGAGCTGACAACTGATCATATGGAAGAGTTGTTAAACAGCGGCAATATTGGAGGCGGTATGCTGCCAAAACTTCAAAATTGTCTTGATGCTGTCTTAAATGGTGTATCAAGAGTTCATATCATGGATGGTCGAATTGCTCATTGCCTGCTTCTTGAGATCTTTACAAATAAGGGCATTGGTACCGCTATTTTAAAGGCAGGCGATGACCATTTTTACACACCTGACGAAAAGTAATTTATTTCACAGAAAGGCACTTTAATTATGGAAACACAGACAATTATTCAGACAGCAGAAAGCAGTCTGCTTCATACCTACAATCGCTTTCCGATCGTTCTTGATCATGGCGAGGATGTTTATCTGTATGATACTGATCAGAAAAAATATCTTGACTTTGCAGCAGGAATTGCTGTATTTGCACTAGGCTACAGCAATGACGCATACAAAACGGCAGTTAAAGAGCAGGTTGATAAGCTTGTACATACCTCTAATCTGTTTTACAATGAGCCAGCAGCCAAGGCAGCAAAAAAAATCACACAGCTGACAGGAATGAACCGTGTATTCTTTACCAATAGTGGAACTGAGGCAATTGAAGGAGCTATCAAGCTTGTTCGTAAATATGCCTATAATAAAGATGGACGCACAGATCATGAAATTATTGCCATGAAGCATTCATTCCATGGAAGAAGTATGGGAGCTCTTTCAGTAACAGGAAATGATGCTTATCAGGCACCATTCAAGCCGCTTATTGGTGGTGTTCGTTTTGCTGAATATAATAACCTTGAAAGTGTAAAATCACTGATTACAGACCGTACCTGCGGTATTATCTTAGAGGCACTTCAGGGAGAAGGCGGAATTTACCCGGCATCAAAGGAATTTATGCAGGGACTTCGTGCCCTCTGCGATGAACATGATATTTTACTTGTCTGCGATGAAATCCAGTGTGGAATGGGACGTACTGGAAATATGTTCTGTTATCAGAGCTATGATATCTTGCCAGATGTTGTCTGTGTAGCAAAGGCTCTTGGAAATGGTCTTCCAATCGGTGCATTTTTATGCCGTGAAGAATGTGCAGCACTTGTACCTGGCGATCACGGTTCTACTTATGGCGGAAATCCACTTGTGTGTGCTGCTGCTAATGCAGTTATGGATCAGTTTGAAGAATTGAACCTGACTGCGCATGTAAAAGAAGTGGGTGCATATTTGTATGAGCAATTAGAGCAGTTAACAGCTGAATTTGACTGTATTAAGGATCATCGTGGCATTGGACTTATGCAGGGAATTGAGCTTACAATTCCTGTAGGTGATGTGATCAAAAAGGCTCAAAAAGAGGGCTTAATTATTATTTCTGCATCAGGAAACGTAATTCGTTTTGTTCCGCCGCTTGTCATTGAAAAAAAGCATGTTGATGAGATGATTGCAAAATTAAAAAAATGTCTCCAGTAAATGCATGATTGTTCCTTTCGCGGATACACTCTTATTAAGCAGCAAAATCAATTGGAAAGTGTATCCGATGGAAAGTGAGGTATTATGTGGGGTATCATTCTTGCTCTTATTTCAGGGGCACTGATGAGTATTCAGGGGGTATTTAATACAGAAGTGACAAAGCAAACAAGCCTGTGGGTATCCACAGGCTTTGTCCAGTTAACAGCATTTTTCGTGTGCGTTATTGCGTGGCTTTGTACAGGACGTGAAAATGTGGCACTTCTTACAGAAGTTCGCCCATGGTATCTTCTTACTGGCGGTATTTTGGGAGCCTTTATTACGATAACAGTTGTTCAGAGTATGAGATCACTAGGCCCCGCTCAGGCTGTCATTATTATTGTAACTTCGCAGGTAGCAGTTGCATATCTGATAGAGCTGTTTGGCTTGTTTGGCAGCAGTCAGGCATCATTTTCATGGAGGAAAATCCTTGGACTTTTGATTGCCATTGCGGGGATCGTGTTGTTTAGATGGGAGAAGGCTTAAAATAAGAAAACGAAAGTTTTTCAGAAAATTGCAAAAGCCCCTTGCATACTGACGCATATTTTTGTAGAATGATAGTATCGGTGCAGCAGTATGCCTGCCGAAAGGCGGGATAGGATGAAAAAGACACATCAGTGGATGCTGTTTTTTCTTTTTCTGTTTTTTGTGTCTGAAATCTTGGCATGCACAAAAAAAGAAGAAAAGCTTGTCTTTTATCAGACAACACAGATACAAAAGATGGACGATTCCAAAGAGGATACGCAATTTTTTCAGGAAGAAGCACAGACAAGTCAGGTGTCCGAATCCAGTTTGCATGAAACAACACAAGCAGCAGTCGAGACTATTGCTGTTTATCTGTGCGGTGAAGTTTGTAAGCCTGGTGTCTATGTACTGCAGGCAGGATCACGTCTTTATCAGGCAGTAGAAGAAGCAGGTGGTCTGACTGCAAATGCTCAGGCAGAGGCAGTAAATCTCGCTCGGATTCTTGCAGATTCGGAACAGATTTATATTCCAAATATTTCAGAATCAATCGACCAGATTGAAAACGAGACACAAAATGTCATATCATCTGCAGCAGCAGTTCCCTCTGCATCATCGGATGGCTTACTTAATATAAATCAGGCATCTGAATCTGAGCTGATGCAGCTTCCTGGGATTGGTCAGGTTAAAGCCGCGGCAATTGTGACATATCGAAACAGCAATGGTCCGTTTTCTTCTATCGAGGAAATTAAAAATGTACCGGGGATAAAAGAAGCAGCCTTTGAGAAAATCAAAGGCATGATTACAGTTTTTTAGGTAAGACAGAACAGGAGTGGCTCGAAGGTGGCAAAGATATTAGTGGTAGACGATGAAAAGATTATAGTAAAGGGCATCCGGTTCAGTCTGCTTCAGGATCAAATGGAAGTAGACTGCGCCTATGACGGAGAGCAGGCAGTCGAGATGGCAAGAAACACAGAATACGATGTGGTTCTTCTTGACGTAATGCTGCCTAAGCTTGATGGTTTTCAGGTGTGTCAGGCAATCCGTGAGTTTTCCAATATGCCTATTATTATGCTGACAGCAAAGGGAGAGGATATGGATAAGATCCTTGGTCTTGAATATGGTGCAGATGATTATGTTACAAAGCCATTTAATATTCTTGAAGTTAAAGCACGCATCAAAGCCATTATGCGAAGAAGCAGCAATACTATGATTCATCCGCCGCAGCCACCGGAAAACAGTACAGATATTGTCACTGGTGATCTGCGTCTTGATGTTCAGGGCCGCCGCCTGTTTATTTTAGGCAGTGAGATCAATGTAACTTCAAGAGAATTTGATCTTCTTAAAATTCTAGTGCTTAATCCAAATAAGGTCTACAGCCGTGAAGAACTGTTAAACCTTGTTTGGGGGTATGAATATCCTGGTGATGTGCGTACTGTTGATGTACATATCAGAAGGCTGCGTGAGAAGATTGAGCGTAATCCAAGTGAACCGAAATATGTATTTACAAAATGGGGAGTGGGATATTACTATAAGGCATGATAGCAAAACGGGATCATAATTTTTTCTGGGGAAGCTTTCGCTTTCGTATATTTTTTCTTCTCATGATTATGGGATTGCTTCCGCTTCTTGCAGGCTCAGAGATGATTAAGCGTTCCTATCGAAGTTCCATTATTGATCAGAAGCTTTCGGAGCTGCGTTATACATGTCAGACTGTAGCAGGACAAATGAGCGGAAATTCTCTGGCGGAAGCAGTAGATGATGAGATGACACGGAAATTAAATTTCCTTGCGGAATACTGCGGTGGACGTCTTCTTCTTGTAGACAGCTCTTATCGTATTTTATTTGATACATACGGTGTAACGCAAAATAAATACTGCATTTCTGAGCAGATTATTGATACATTCAGCAGTCGTCCGTATGAACATTATTCACAAAAGACAGAGTATCTGGAGCTGGCTGTGCCGCTTCGGACAAGGACGATGCTCACAGATGGTGATGATAGTATTACAGGAGTGCTGCTTCTTAGCTCGTCTGGTGCTTGGATTGCCAAAATGATAAATTCCATGAATCGACAGGTCCTTTTGATTGAAATCACAGGCTCTATGATTTTGTTCGCACTTAGCTTTATTTTTGCTTGGACCAGTTCAACACCGTGGAAAAATCTTGTAACGACACTCAATCAGGTGCTTGATGGAAACCTCGATGTTACATTTTCGACAGAAGGCGGCTATAATGAAACAAAAGAGATCATTAATACATTTAATCAGGTATTGGGGCGTCTGCGTGCAATTGACCAGTCGCGACAGGAATTTGTTTCTAATGTCTCTCATGAATTAAAAACACCTATCACATCAATGCGTGTGTTAGCTGATTCGTTGATCTCAGGTGACAATGTGCCTGTTGATATTTATCGCGAGTTTATGCAGGATATTTCAGACGAGATTGACAGAGAAACAAAAATTATCAATGATTTGCTTACACTTGTTCGTATGGATAAAAATGCAACTGAGCTTAATATCAGCCAAGTTAATATTAATAATCTTGTCGAACAGATTTTAAAGCGCGTGCGTCCAATCGCAAAGACGCGTTCAATTGAAATCATTTTCGAAAGCTTTCGTCCTGTAACGGCAGATGTTGATGAGACGAAGCTTAGTCTTGCTGTTACAAATCTTGTGGAAAATGGTGTAAAGTACAACAATGACGGCGGATGGGTACGAGTATCTGTGAATGCTGATCATAAATATTTTTATATTAAGGTATCTGATTCAGGTGTGGGTATTCCAAAGGATGCGCAAACAAGAATTTATGAGCGTTTTTATCGCGTAGACAAGGCTCGTTCACGTGAGACTGGCGGAACAGGTCTTGGTCTTGCTATCACACAAAATGTAGTGAAGCTGCACCATGGTGGTATTAAGCTAAACAGTACACCAGGAGAGGGAACAACCTTTCTTGTTAGAATACCGCTCAAATATATTGAGTAAATTAAGTAAATGGAAAGGAAACAGAATATGAAGAAAAAATTAAATCTGGTGCTTTTTCTTTTGCTTTTATGTATGGCAGCTGGATGCGATAAAAAAAATGTATCAACAGATGGAATCCGTATTTACTATAGGGCTCTGTCAGAAAATGGCATTAGCTCATATTATTATAAGCCGACAGGTACCGATCAGGAAACAGTTATAAAAGAACTGTGGGCAAAGCTGATTAAAAGTGATACTGAAAAAGCACGTATAAGTCTTATTCCGTCTGATTTAAAGCTTGTGCGTTTTTCAGTGGAAAACAGCAGCCTTGGGCTTTATTTTGACAGTTCCTATCAAAATATGGACACTGTGTCAGAGCTTTTATTTAGGGCAGGTATAGTACGAACCTTCTGTCAGGTTGAAGGTGTGGAGTCGGTAACATTTTTTGTAGACGAAAAGCCACTTACAAATAGTTCCTTTGCACCTCTTGGTGCTCAGACAGCTTCTGATTATGTGGATATTATAGAAAACGGACTTAGCAGTCAAAAAAAGACCACACTTACTTTATACTATGCAAATGAGAAAGGGGATGCTCTTGTAAAAAAGATTCAAAATGTTGTATATGAGAGTTCCTATTCCATTGAAAAAGATGTAATCAATCGCCTGATTCAGGGACCTTTTGAAGATGAATATTTTCGAACACTGCCTGCTAATCTGCAGGTGATCAGTATAAGCGTTAAAGACAAAATTTGTTATGTCAATTTTGATTCGTCATTTCTGACTGATGCGCTTTCTATTGATGGCAATTTGATTGTATATTCGATTGTAAATTCATTGACGGAGCTGCCAGATATCCAGCGTGTTCAGATCATGGTGGACGGCGACAGCAATATCGTATTTCGCGATATATCACTGAGCAATCCACTAGAAAGGAATTTAAACTATTGAAACGACCACTCCTTGTTCTTGTAGTTTTTTTTCTTGCAGGAGAACTTCTTTGTATAAAGAGCCTTATAATATCAATTATTTTAAGCGCCGGCATTTTGATGCTGGCGCTTATTTTTATGCTGATACAAATTGTATACAAAAATGTCTTTTTCAAAAAAATGCCTTTCTTTTTGTGTATCTGCGCTTTTTCTTTTTTTACAGGGGCAGTCTGCTGTTTTAGCGCAAATGCACATAGTCATATTTATGATACACTTTTATCAATGCAGTACTCAAAAGAAAATACATTGGATGACGTGCTTGTCGAAGGCAACGTGACAAAGGTAGAGGAAAAATCGAAGCTTTGGATTTACTTAAAAAATGCCTATATTAATAAAAAGGCAGCAGGGGAGGGTGTTATTGTGCAGATTCCTGTCTCGGCACATTCCAACCAAAAGCGTCCTCTTGCCGGAAGTAAAATTTCTGTTTATGGGAAATTATCATTATTTTCACAGGCTTCAAATCCTGGCGAATTTGATTCAAGAAGTTATTATCATAACTTAGGGTATGATTTTTGCCTTAGTGGTAAGACGTGGACACAAAAAGGTAGCCGATATGATCCCATTGCTGAGTGTCTGTGGCAGCTAAAAGATGCCATAAAGATGAGACTCTCACGGCTTTTAGAAGGAAATATTGCTGATTATGGCATTTACTGTGCCGTGCTTTTGGGCGACAAAAGCGAATTAGACAAAGAACAGAAAGAACTTTTTAAAGATCAGGGAATAGCTCATATCCTTTCGGTATCAGGACTTCACATATCAGTAGTTGGACTAGCTGCATGCGGTTTGCTTATGAAATTAACAGGATCATTTGCCATTTCCGGTATGGCTGGAAGCATTATTGTTCTTTTTTATTCTGCCTTTACTGGAAATGCAGTTTCGACGATTCGTGCTTGTGTCATGTATCTTATTTTAATGATCGGGCGACAAAAAGGCCGTATTTATGATATGCCGACGGCAGCGGCAGCAGCAGCCCTCTGTCTTCTTATTTTTCAGCCGCTTGCCATTTTTCAAGCCTCTATGCAGCTTTCATTTGGCGCAGTGCTTGGAATAAGCCTTGTTGGAGATATCTTTAAAAAAATTTTAATGCCTTCTTCTGATAAAACAACTGTAAGGATTAACCGCTTCTGCAGTGTTATGGGACTTTCTATTGCAATGCTTCCTGTGCTGTTATATCATTATTACCAATATCCTCTTTATGCAATTTTACTTAATCAGCTTGTCATACCTTTTGCTGGTATTTTACTTGTATCACCGGCCGTGGCACTTGTACTTTCTTTATTTGCACCGGCTTTTGGTGCTGTATGCTTAAAGGCAGGCCATCTTGTCATTTATTTTTACACTGTGCTTTGCAAACTTTCAAAAAGCCTTCCAGAATCAGCACAGTATACTGGAAGACCAGCTTTATGGCGAATTGTATTATATATTACACTGTTATTCACAATAGGCATGGGAACTAGGCTTATATATGAGAAGCAAAAAAGAAAACAGACAGATGATGATAAGGAAAAAAGTAAAAAAAACAGACGCCGCTGTCAGATTGCTGCTGTTTTTCTTGCCATAGGTTGCTATATATTCGGCTGCGTTTTTTTACATGCAGATCACACAAACAAATTGGAAATTACTGTGCTTGATGTAGGTCAGGGAGATGGTATTTTTTTAATGCTTCCTGATCATACGACAATTCTTTCAGATGGCGGAAGCACAAGCAAATCTATGCTTGATACGTATGTATTAGAACCTTTTTTAAACTCACAAGGCATTCGCCGGATTGACTATGTTTTTGTATCGCATGCCGACAGTGATCATATTAATGGGATCATAGGATTGATTGAAAATGACGCAGATAGGATAGGAACGCTTATGCTGCCGCAGAGCCAGTCATCAAAAAAGCAGTTTGAACAACTATTAACAGTAGCAAAAAAGGAGCAGATTCCTATTAAGTGGATTTCAAAAGGAGATGTTTTTTCATTAAAAACGCTGCCAGATTTGTCTTTTGAAGTGCTGTGGCCGTCAAAAAACGAAAAATCAGATGACACAAATGAATCATCACTAGTGTGGCGCCTTAATTATCATGACTTTTCTATGCTTTTTACGGGAGATCTTCCAGGTGACTGCGAGGATGAGCTTGTCAGCTTAAAGCCAGTAACTGTCTTAAAAGTCGCACATCACGGCTCTGATTATTCAACAACTAAAACATTTCTGCAGCAAATAACACCGCAGCTTGCCGTGATTTCCTGCAGTGAAAATAATAGGTATGGTCATCCTGGGAAACAGCTTTTAAAACGCTTAGAAGAGGCAAAAATACCGTCAGTTTTGATTACAAAAGACTGCGGTGCAATCATAATACAAACTGACGGTTATCGTGTAGAAGTGGGAACTTATCTGGCAAAGCAGTCTTGATATTCGCTGTCTGTCAGTCCAGCACCATTTTTAGCAACAACATGGGCAGAAACCTTATTCGCCTGTGAGAGTGCCTCTGCCCAAGAGCAGCCATTTGCGCGGCTGGCCATGATCTGACCAATATGACTGTCTCCGGCACCAATTGTATCTGCAACAGTTGTCTTTATGCCATCAACCTCTGTTAAATTATCTTTTCCTGCCTCCAGACAGCAGGAGCCATCCTTACCTTTTGTGATAATTACAGTATTAGATGTTGCATTTTGAAGAATCTTTGCCGCCTCTAAAAGAGATACAGCGCTAAATTCATCTACTCCACATTTAAAATCAGAGACCGTTAAGCTGCTTAGCTCAAATGCCTCCTCATCGTTTATATGAAGAATAGGATTTAGATTATATAGGCGCTTCATTTTCTTTTCACCAATCTGTCGAATACGAGGACCTGGTGCAAAGAAGATCTGCGGGCCGCGGTGCTGTTCAAGCCATGAAATTAGATCGTCACCTGTTGGCTCCTCGATTTCAAGGCCGCATACATAGATCATAGAAATCTGAGAAATGTCAATATTTTCCATCCACTCATGATTAAAGGTATATTCTGCACCATGCACCGATAAAAATGTACGTTCTCCGTTTTCGTCGACAAGACAGTAGCAGCAGCCATTTTCTGCATCTACATTCACATGAATAGGAAGTTTACGTGCCTGAAACGACTTTCTTATATAATCGCCATATACACCAGTTCCAATAGGTGTCACAAACATATACGGGACACCTGACTGACGTACAATATTAGCTGCGTTATAGGCACAGCCGCCAAGTGCGAGTGTCTGGCGCTTTGGCTGAATATCCTCTGCTGTTTTGGGTAGATGATCAATTTCAATGATTACATCGACACATGTACTGCCGATCAATAAAATTTTAGGCATTGATGATTGCATTAGGTAAATCTCCTTATATTTTTCTTTACTATCACAAAGAGATTATAATTCCTTGACGATGTAAAGTAAACACCATTTGCTTGATTGACGGCAAAAAGAATGATACAATAATACAAAAAACATTAATAGGAGTCTTTATGGAAAAACTCAGACAAGATATTCGTGCCAATCAGTTTGAGCGCGTATATCTTTTATATGGTGAGGAACGATATCTGGTTCAGATGTATAAGAATCAGTTAAAAAAAGCAATCATCGGCGATGATACGATGAATTTGAATCAATATACCGGGAAAGGTCTTCCTGTACAAGAGGTGGAAAATGCGGTAATGACAATGCCGTTTTTTGCAGACAGACGTTTGGTTCTGCTAGAGGATACAGGGTTATTTAAAAGCAGTGATGAGCAGTGGAGTAATCTTGTTAAAACAATTCCGGATAGCTGCCATGTCCTTTTTGTTGAGCAGGAGGTAGATAAGCGAAGCAGAATGTATAAGGCTGTAAAGGAATGTGGCTATTGCGCAGAGATGACGCATCCTTCAATGCAGCAGCGTACACAGTGGATTTTAAAGGGATTTGGGAGTTATGGGTTAAAAATCACACAGTCTGCACTTGATTCGTTTCTTGAAAAAACAGGTGATGACATGGAAAACATCAGAAATGAGATGGAAAAATTGGCTTCTTTTTGTATGGGAAAAGAAGGCATCACAAAAGAAGATGTTGATTTTGTCTGTACAGAACAGATTGAAAATAGAATCTTTGATATGACACAGGCCGTAGCAGAGGGAAAGACACAGTATGCTCTTGAGTTATATGCTGATCTATTAGCATTGAAAGAGCCGGGAATGCGTATTTTATTTTTGATTGCACGTCAGATGAACCAACTTTTATGTGTAAAGGAGATGGAAGTCGGACGTCAGAATAAGGATCAAATTGCAGCTGCTTTAAAGGTTCGTTCGTTTGTAGTTAACAAATTGCTTGGACAGGCAAGACAATTCACCATTGATCAGCTGATACGCTGTGTTGAGCGATGTGTTGAGCTTGAAGAAGCTGTAAAAAGAGGAAATATGAATGAAAGGATTGCAGTCGAGATGGTTTTATTATCAATTGCAAATCGTGAATATCATGCCTGACTAAAAAAAGCTGCCTGCATGAAGCAGACAGCTTTTTATGTGTACAAGACACAAATTAGTTCATAGCGTTAACAGCCTTGTTCATACGGCTGATCTTTCTGGATACAGTGTTATCATGATAAACACCCTTGGATGCAGCCTTTCTCATTACGGACTCAGCCTCAACAACTGCAGCCTGAGCAGCAGCCTTATCACCTGCAGCAACAGCGCTCTCTACCTTCTTGATGTAGGTCTTTACCTTAGAACGAGCAGACTTGTTTCTATCTGCCTTTGCCTGACTAACTAAAACTCTCTTCTTTGCGGACTTAATATTTGCCATGGGGCACCTCCAAAATTTCTTGTTTTTTAATCTTTTTATAGTTTGAAAACGATACTGTGTATCACTCGAAAACACCGTTTCAACACAAGTGGTATCATAGCCTAAAAACATTGATCTGTCAATACATATTTTCAAAAAAAATGCAAAAAATACAAAAAAGTTTTACATGTAAAACAAGTAGGAACTTCTAATAAAGTTTTACATGTAAAACTTTGAATAATTTCATGAACCATTTTAACTAAGGAAGGTGAAAATATAATGCTCAATGTAAAAGACAACAAAACAATGATGTATACTGATCTCGCTGTTGAAATTCAGGAAGAATGCAGTGGCAGACAAGGTGAGATTCCAGGCGTTGTACTGGAACAATACAAAGAAGATGGCAAAGGTATCCGTGTCACAAAAATACAAATCCAAACGGCAGATGGAGCAAAACGCATGGGGCGGCCCATAGGAAATTACATGACACTTGAGTCTGCAGATAAAGAACATTCTGATGAACATTCCGATAAAAATCTTTCTGGAACAAAGCTTCCTGATACAAATCTTCTTGCATCCTATATAAATGGGCTGCTTCCGTCATCGGCTCATTCTTTTTTGATTGTTGGTCTTGGAAATGCCAATATGACAGCAGATGCACTCGGACCATTAACAATTGAGAAAATGGCTCAGTCAGGAATGGCTTCATATACTTCAATGATCGTTCCCGGTGTATTTGCGCAGACTGGAATGGAAAGCTGTGAAATCATACAGGGCATTGTACAACAAACTTCTCCAGACTGCATCATAACTATTGATGCGCTTGCAGCAAGAAGTGCATTTCGGCTTGGTACAACAGTTCAGCTTACCGATACAGGTATTCGTCCAGGATCTGGTGTCGGAAATGCAAGAAAGGGCATAACTAAGGAAAATATGAAGATTCCTGTGATTGCCATTGGGATTCCAACAGTTGTAAGTGCCGCAGCAATTGTATCTGATGCAATGGATTCTTTAAAGCAGATAGGCTATAATGAAACGATTCTTGGAAGTATTGCGATGCTTGATAAAGAGGAATATTATCAGCTTATATCAGAAGTGTTTGCGCCAGAGCTTGGGAGTCTCTTTGTGATGCCTAAAAACCTTGATGAAGAATTAGATACGATGAGCAGCTTACTTGCAGCGTCATTGTCACAAGTAATATGTAAACGATAAAATGCTGTAATAAAGAAAACTGGCTGATGCATAGAATAGGCCAGAAAATAAGAAAGGATTTTAGAAATGTATAGAAGCTTTCATCCAAGGAAAAAAGAGAAAATAGTCACAACGATACTTTGGTTTTTGGCACTTGCCTGCTCTACCTATATTTTATGGAAAATTAATCCCTATCCAATTCAGCGCGGCATTGGCTGGACAAAACAAAAGACAGAACAGTTTTTAAATCGTTGCATAGACAATACAGTTTCTAATACACTTCCATCGCTTTCTATTTTTTTTGACTGTGAAGGATTATCTAAAGAAAATATAACTCAGACAAATACGTTTTTTTCAAGCGATCCCTTTTATCAGCAGTTCCAAAATAATATTGGTTGCTCTCCAGACAAAAAACAGGTATAATACTGAAAGATAATATTAAATAGTGGAGGTAACAAAATGTCTGAAACAACAAATGTTATGAATTCTGAAGTAGTAAAGCGTTTGCTTTGCTATGTTTCCTACGATACACAGTCAAAGGATGAAAGCAGTGAAGTGCCGAGCACACAAAAGCAGTTTGACTTGGCAAAGGTATTAAAAAAAGAGCTTGAGGAGATTGGAGCTTCTGATGTACGTCTTAGCGATCACTGCTATGTGTATGCAAAGATTCCGTCTAACTTAGATAAGAAGGTTCCGGCAATCGGTTTTATCGCCCATATGGATACTTCACCTGCATTAAGCGGAAAAGATATTAAGCCGCAGATAATACAAAATTATGACGGCGGTGTAATTAAACTTGGTGAAAGTGGCTTTTCTATGGGACCAAATGAGTTCCCGGCACTTGCCGAATTAAAAGGAAAGAGTCTTATTACTACAGATGGAACAACACTTCTTGGCGCAGATGACAAGGCCGGTGTTGCTGAGATCATGACAATGGCAGCATTCTTTTTGGCACATCCGGAAGTAAAGCACGGTGATATCTGCATCGCATTTACACCAGATGAGGAAGTGGGAAATGGTGTTGAATATTTTGACGTGCCGGGCTTTGGTGCTGACTTTGCTTATACAGTAGATGGCGGTTCTGTCGGTGAAATTGAATATGAAAACTTCAATGCTGCAAATCTGCGTGTTGAAGTGCAGGGATATGGCATCCATCCAGGCAGCGCAAAGGGCAAAATGAAAAATGCCATCCGCATGGCAATGGAATTTGAGCAGATGCTGACAGTATTTGATAATCCGGAATATACAGATGGCTATGAGGGTTTTCATCATCTTGGCGGTATCGAAGGCGATTCAGATCATACAACAATGCATTACATTGTACGTGATCATGACGCTGGAAAGCTTAACCAGAAGTTAGCTGAGATTGATAAGGCTTCGGAGTATCTGAATTTTAAATATGGAGAGGGATCTTTTAAGGTGGTGCGTACCGGTTCTTATCAAAACATGAAGGAAATGATTCTTCCTCATATGCATTTGGTTGAGTATGCAAAGGAAGCTATGAGAGAGCTTGGATTAAATGCTAAGAGTGTTCCGATCCGTGGTGGTACAGATGGTGCAAGATTATCCTTTATGGGACTTCCATGTCCGAACCTCTGCACAGGAGGCGCTAATTATCATGGCCGCTTTGAATATGCATGTATTGAGCAGATGGAACTGTGTGTTGAGATTTTAAAGAAAATTGTTGAAAAGTATGCAGTTAAAGAAATCTGATATTCAGAAATCTATATTCAGAAACAAGAACTACTGAAAAGCAAAAAGATTAAAGTGAGGAATTTTGAATGATAACAAAGCAATTTAGCAGGCCATCAGTGAAGATGGCTCTGTCCGATGAGCTTTTAATGAAGGTAGAGCAGCCAGCTCGTTATCTTGGAAATGAGGTAAATGCGGCAAATAAGGATAAATCAAAGGCAGAGGTATCCTTCTGTATGTGTTTTCCAGATGTTTACGAGATTGGTATGTCTCATCTTGGAATCCAGATTCTATATGATATGTTTAACCGTTTTGAGGATACATATTGTGACCGCGTGTATTCTCCATGGATTGATCTTGATAAAATGATGAGAGAACAAGACATAAAGCTGTTTGCAGTAGAATCGCAGGAACCGGTAAAGAGTTTTGATTTTCTTGGAATCACACTTCAATATGAGATGTGCTACACAAATATCCTGCAGATTTTGGATTTAAGTGGCATTGCGCTTAGAAGCGCTGACCGTGATATTAATGATCCGTTTGTAATTGGAGGAGGACCATGTACTTATAATCCAGAACCAATTGCTCCATTCTTTGACCTTTTCTATATGGGAGAGGGTGAGACTCAGTATCGTGCACTTCTTGATCTTTATAAAAAGTGGCGCGCAGAAGGCGGCTCAAGGGAAGACTTTTTACATGAGGCAGCTAAAATTCCTGGCATATATGTACCTTCTTTATACGATGTCACCTACAAGGAAGATGGAACTATTGATGCAATGACACCAATCTACGATGATGTGCCAAAAACAGTACGCAAGGAAATCGTACTCGATATGACGGGTGCAGTCTACCCGGAAAAACCGCTTGTGCCTCATATTCGTGCTGTGCAGGATCGTGTTGTGTTAGAGATTCAGCGAGGCTGTATCAGAGGCTGTCGTTTCTGCCAGGCTGGTATGGTTTACCGTCCTGTGCGTGAGCGTGATGTGGAGCGCCTTAAGCAGCTTGCAGTTACAATGCTTCATAATACCGGTTATGATGAGATTTCATTAAGCTCATTAAGCTCTAGTGATTACTCAAAGCTGCCGGAGCTTGTAAATTTCTTAATTGAAGAATGCAGCAAGCGAAAAATCAATATTTCTTTGCCGTCACTTCGTATTGATGCGTTTTCACTTGATGTTATGAGTAAGGTGCAGGATGTCAAAAAAAGCAGTCTTACATTTGCACCAGAGGCAGGTACACAGCGTCTTCGTGATGTAATAAACAAGGGCTTGACTGAGGAGGTAATTCTTCAGGGTGCAAGAGAAGCTTTTGAAGGCGGCTGGAGTCATGTAAAGCTGTATTTTATGCTTGGACTGCCAACTGAGACAGAAGAGGATATGAAGGGTATACCAGAGCTTGCAGAGCGCATGGCAGAGGCTTATTATGAGATCCCAAAGGAAAGAAGAAATGGAAAATGTCAGATTACCATGAGTACATCTTTCTTTGTTCCAAAGCCATGTACACCATTCCAGTGGGCAAGAATGTATTCTCCTGAGGATTACTTGGGACGCGCAAGAATTGTAAATCACACAATGAAGCAGCAGCATAACCAAAAGAGCCTCAAGTACAACTGGCATGAAGCATATGTAACAGTTCTCGAGGGTGTTTTGGCACGCGGTGACAGAAAAGTGGCTGATGCCATTGAGACAGCCTATAAGATGGGTGCACTGTATGATGCATGGGGAGAAACATTCCACTATGAGATTTGGACAGCTGCTTTTGAAAAATGCGGCTTATCAATTGATTTTTATAATACAAGAGAGCGCAGTCTTGATGAGGTATTCCCGTGGGATTTCATTGATACTGGCGTGACAAAGGCATTTTATAAGAGAGAATGGGAGCGTGCAATGCAGGAGAAGATTACGCCGAATTGCCGCCAGTCCTGTTCCGGCTGCGGAGCAAAGCGTTTTGGAGGAGGTGTCTGCTTTGAAAATCAGAATTCAGTTTGCTAAATACGGAAAGATGATCTATATCGGACATCTTGATATAATGCGTTATTTTCAGAAGGCGCTTCGCCGTGCAGATGTAGATCTTGCCTATACACAGGGTTACAATCCGCATCCTATTTTATCTTTTGCGGCTCCTCTTGGTGTAGGCATTACAAGCTGCGGTGAGTATGCTGATCTTGAGGTTAATTCAAGCGGTTCCTCTAAGGAAATGCTGGCACGTCTCAATGAAGTCATGGTTCCGGGAATGGAGATTATTGACTATCGTGTATTGCCAGATGATGCAAAAAACGCGATGAGCTGTGTGGCTGCTGCAGATTATTGCCTGACATTTCGAGAGAAACACACACCGCTTGATACGTTTGGCATGACATCTGCTGCTTATTTAAAAGGCTTTGAAGAGTTTTTACAGCAGGAATCTATTGTAATTATTAAGGAAACAAAAAAAGGCACTCGCGAAATGGATATTCGTCCGCTGATTTATGATTTTTGTTTACAGGAAAAAAGTGAGACAGGAGACGGTCCGGCAATCTTTTTGCAGGTATCAACTGGAAGCACCGATAATTTAAAGCCTGAACTTGTATTAAAGGCATATCATGAGCAGACTGGTCTTTCCTGGAATCCTGGAGACATTTCAATTTGCCGCCTTGAGACTTATACTAATACGGCAGTCTCTGCGCCAGACTGCATTGTAGCACCGCAGTTTGTGCCGCTTCGCGAGATGGGAAACGTATTATGAGCCGCCGACTTCTTTCTATGCAGGGGGACCGTGTGCTGACGGCCCTCTGGGATGATGGGCGTATTATAGAATGCAATGTGGACGAGCGGGTACCTGCATTTTTAGGACGTATTTATCTGGCAAAGGTAGATCATATAGTGCCAAGCATTAGCGGTGCATTTTTGTCTGCGGGTGATCAGAAGCTTTATTATTCACTAAAAGAAAATCCGTTGCCTGTTGCTGTTTCATGTAAGCGTGAGGGAATGATTACACAAGGCGATGAGATTGTTGTACAGGTGACAAAGGAAGCGCTAAAGACAAAGGAACCTGGTGCTGGTTCTGCCCTTCAAATTGGAGGACGATATTGTGTCGTTATGATGGAGCCGGCAGGAAAACAGCCAAAGACAAAGATTCTTTTGTCGAGAAAGATTACAGAGGCTACATTTCGTGAAAAGATTTCTGAGGAGGCAGAGGCTCTTGAAGAAGTAAAGCAGCTTTTTGAAGCTGTAAGTCTTAGGGGCTTTTCATTATCTGTGATGGTACGCACAAACGCGGCAGAGGTATCATCTGATCTTGTACTAGATGAAATATCAGTCTGCTGCAGGCAGCTTCAGACTGTACTGTCAACAGCAGCTTTTCGCAGTAGTGGAAGCTTGCTTTGGCAGCCGCTTCCAGCCTATATAAGTGCCATCCGTGATACTTCTTTAAATGGCTTAGAATCAATTGTCTGTGATAATGAAGAACTTTTAAACGAAGTAAAAAATGCCTTGGATGAATGTAAAGGAAGTGAGGGATTAACTTATTCGCTTTATCAGGATTCTTCATATCCTATGCGAAAATGTTACAACTTGGATACTACTATTGAAAAGGCATTAAAAAGTAAAGTATATCTGTCATCAGGCGCCTACTTAATTATTGAACAGACGGAAGCGCTTGTAGCAATAGATGTTAATACAGGAAAAGCAATTGCATCAGGACGCAAAAAGGAAAATCAGGATTCTTATTTTTACCGCATTAATTTAGAAGCAGCAAAGGAAATTTTGTATCAGCTGCGACTCAGGAACTTATCTGGTATGATTCTTGTAGATTTTATTAACATGACTGATCATGCACTTGAGGATGCACTGATGGAAGAACTTTCCCTTCTTGCACGTAAAGATCCTGTGCATACAAGAATCGTTGATATAACAGCACTTGGTCTTGTTGAAATTACGAGAAAAAAAATAAGAGAGCCACTTGACAAACAATTAAAGATATGTTAAAGTACTAATCGTGTGCCGCACAATGAGGTTTAAGCGCTGCAATTTAGCAGACACCGTACTTGGCGAGTAATTATCTAGGAGGTGCTATATGTACGCAATTATTGCAACTGGTGGCAAGCAGTACAAGGTAGCAGAAGGCGATGTCATTCGCGTTGAGAAGCTTGGAGTAGAAGCTGGACAGACCTACAACTTTGATCAGGTTTTAGCTGTAAACAATGGTGAGATGATCATTGGTACCCCGACTGTTGCTGGAGCAACTGTAAGCGCAACTGTTATGGGCGAGGGCCGTGCTAAGAAGGTTATTGTATACAAGTACAAGAGAAAGACCGGCTATCACAAGAAGAATGGTCACAGACAGTCCTATACTGAGTTAAAGATTGAGAAGATCAACGCTTAATCAATGATTCAGGTAGAGATTATCCGGGATGCTTCCAAAGCGTATGTTGGTTTTTCTATAAAAGGACATGCCGGCTATGCAGAGCACGGGCAGGATATCATTTGTGCAGCGGTTTCCGTTTTAGCGCAGAATACCGTAAATTCTATTGAGCAATTTACGGATGATACATTCTCCGGTGAGATAGATGAGAAAACTGGCAGTCTTACTGTTTCGTTTCCTCATGGTGTCGGGAAGGATTCCAGGCTATTGTTGGACTCGATGGTACTTGGTTTGACAAGTATTGCCGAGGAGTATGGTAAGAAGTATATTAAAATCCGATTCAGGGAGGTGTAAATCATGTTCAAGATGAATCTTCAGTTATTTGCACATAAGAAGGGTGTTGGTTCTACAAAGAACGGCCGTGATTCCGAGTCCAAGAGACTTGGTGCAAAGAGAGCAGATGGACAGTTCGTTTTAGCTGGAAACATTCTTTACAGACAGCGTGGAACCCATATCCATCCAGGTAACAATGTAGGTATCGGCGGAGACGATACTTTATTTGCGAAGGTTGATGGAGTTGTCCGTTTCGAGAGAAAGGGCAAGGATAAGAAGCAGGTTTCTGTTTATCCAAAGGCTGAGTAAGATTAATAGTATGAAACGAGGAGAGACCGTTGCCGTTCGCAACGGTCTCTTTTGGGTAATGTAGATAAAAACAAGAAAAAAAGCAACAATATATAAAAAGAAAATCAAAAGAAAGGCATTGGTAACGTATTTATGATAGATAGTGCCAGAATATTCATTAAATCCGGTAAGGGTGGCGATGGACATGTAAGCTTTCGTCGTGAGCTTTTTGTTGCTGCCGGCGGTCCTGATGGCGGCGACGGCGGAAGAGGCGGAGACGTTATTTTTGAAGTAGATAAGGGTCTGAATACATTAAATGACTTTCGTCATGTACGCAAATATATTGCGCAGTCTGGAGAAGACGGAAAGAAACGCCGCTCTCATGGTGCAGACGGACAGGATTTGATTGTAAAGGTTCCAGAAGGAACAATTATCCGTGACGAGGCAAGCGGAAAGATTATTGCCGATATGTCTGGAAAAAATATGCGTGAAGTAATCCTAAAAGGCGGAAGAGGTGGTGCCGGAAATATGCATTTTGCCACACCTACTATGCAGGTTCCTAAGTTTGCAAAGCCAGGTCAGCCGGCTATGGAGCTTTGGGTTCGCTTAGAGTTAAAGGTTATCGCAGATGTCGGACTTGTTGGATATCCGAATGTTGGAAAATCTACCATTTTATCAATGGTAACAAATGCAAAGCCAAAGATTGCAAATTACCATTTTACTACGCTTGATCCGTATGTAGGAATTGTAGATCTTGAGGGTACAAACGGTTTTGCGCTTGCTGACATTCCTGGTCTTATTGAGGGCGCTTCAGAAGGAATCGGCCTTGGCTTCCAGTTCTTAAAGCATATTCAGCGTACAAAAGTACTCATTCATGTAGTAGATGCAGCCTCCACTGAAGGCCGCGATCCAGTTGAAGATATTCGCACCATTCAGAATGAATTGGCATCATATGATCCAGAGCTGTTAAAGAAGCCGGCTGTCATTGCTGCCAATAAGGTTGACGTTATTCAGACAGAGGATGACGATGAAGATCCTATTGAGCGTTTAAAGAATACTTTTGAACCAGAAGGCTTAAAGGTATTTCCAGTTTCAGCAGCTTCAAATCAGGGCTTAAAAGAGCTTTTATACCATGTATGGCAGATTCTGTCTACAATGGATCCAGAACCGACTGTTTATGAAAAGGAATATGTTCCGGAATACGATCTTGGAAGCAATCTTCCTTATACAGTAGAAAAAACAGATGAACATTTATTTACAGTTGAAGGACCTCGTATTGAAAAGATGCTTGGCTATACAAACTTAGATTCCGAGAAGGGCTTTACTTTCTTCCAGCGCTTCTTAAAGGAGACAGGAATCTTAAAGGAGCTTGAGGATCTTGGAATCGAAGATGGCGATACTGTTAAGATGTATGGTCAGCACTTTGATTATTATCACGAGTAAAGAAAAAGGAGACTTTAAATGACAAGTAAGCAGAGAGCATATTTAAAGAGTCTGGCTATGGATCAGTCTGCGATCCTTCAGATCGGAAAGTCCAGCCTGACACCAGAAATTACCAGATCAGTAGACGAAGCATTAGAAGCACGTGAACTGATTAAGATTCATGTATTGAAGAACTGTTTTGATGATGGTTCTTCTATTGCTGAGGTATTAGCAGAGCGTACACGCGCAGAAGTTGTACAGGTAATCGGAAAGATGATCGTACTGTATCGCCCGGCAAAAGAAGAGAAGAAGAGAAAGATCGTTCTTCCAAAATAATAATATACGGGAGGATCCATTTTATGGTTAATGATGAAATTCTTTACATCCGAAGACGCTTGAAAAAGAAGATGGATGAAGACCGCTTTGAGCACACCATTGGTGTTGCATACACATCTGTTTGTCTTGCAATGCGTTATGGAGAAGATCTTCACAAGGCAGAATTAGCGGGTCTTCTTCATGACTGTGCAAAATGTATCCCGGATGATATTAAACTTGATAAATGCAAACGCAACAATATTCCGATCACAAAGGCACAAGAACAAAGCCCATCTCTTCTTCATGCAAAGCTTGGCGCTTTTATTGCAGCTGACCATTATAGGATTAAAGATCAGGCTATTTTAAATGCTATTGAGAATCACACTACAGGACGTCCGGCAATGAGTCTTCTTGAGAAGATTGTTTTTGTTGCTGACTATATTGAGCCAAGAAGAAATAAAGCGTCAAACCTGTCCAAACTGCGTCAAATGGCGTTTATTGATATTGATCGCACCGTTTACGAAATTATGGATCAGACGCTTCGTTATCTGAAGGCAAAAAAAGTTCCGATTGACAGCCTGACAAAAAAGTCCTGTGATTATTATCGTGCGCTGTGTGGTGAAAAAGACGTAGAAAATGAAACAGAAAGGAACTGACTTATGGAAGTAAAACAAAAGGCAGCATTGATTTACAATGCAATTGAGGATAAAAAAGGAAGCCGAATCAGTGTTCTTGATATCAGCGGTATTTCTGTTATGGCAGACTATTTTGTGATTGCAGATGCTGAGAATAACAATCAGCTGCAGGCAATTGCTGATAATGTAGAAGAGCAGATGATGAAAAATGGCAATCACTGCCGTATTGAAGGAAAATCAGAATCTGGCTGGGTACTGCTTGACTTTGGCGATATTATTGTTCATATATTCAATAAGGAAGATCGTTTATTCTACGATCTTGAGCGTCTTTGGAGAGATGCAATCTCAGTGTCAAAGGAACAGCTTGGCATTAAAGAGGCCGCTTTATAATTTACAGCACAAAAAGACCGTATCTTTGGAGAAAAGTCTCTAAGGATACGGTCTTTTTAGCTTTTAAGAAACAATCTTTGGACGGAATAGACTGATTACCTTTCCTATGATCTCAACATTATCAACGATAATAGGTTCCATAGAGCTGTTTTGAGGTTGTAAACGATAATGACCATCTTCTTTATAAAAAGTTTTAACAGTAGCAGAATCATCTACAAGTGCAACGACAATTTCACCATTTTGTGCGGTACTTTGCTTAGCGACAACAAGCTTATCACCATCAAAAATACCTGCTTCAACCATGCTGTCACCCTTAACAGTCAGCACAAAAACCTCCTTTCCCTGTGGAATCATATATGCTGGGAATGGTAAATAGGCATCGATATTTTCAATGGCAAGAATTGGCTGTCCGGCAGCGACTTTTCCAACCTCAGGAATATAGACAGTCTCTGTGCGAACAAGATTAAAGCCATCATCAACAATTTCAATTGCTCTAGGTTTTGTTGGATCCTTGCGGATGTAACCATTTCTCTCAAGTGATTCAAGATGGGCATGAACGGAAGATGTAGATTTTAATCCGACAGCATCACAGATTTCACGTACAGACGGCGGGTAACCTTTCTGCAGAACCTGTTGTTTTAAATATTCTAGTACTTCACGCTGCTTATTTGTGATTTTTCCATATGTCATAAATAAGTCCTCCTTTTTCAAGCTAAGTTATTAATCATATATTGATAAGCATTGATTTATACTTGAAAATAGTATAGCATAAATTATGAGAAAATGCAAACAAAAGTTTGCGAAAATGCGTTCGCATAGATTTCAATAGGATAATTTTATCACAAAAAAAGATGGGCGTAAAGAAATTTACCGTTGCCGCGCTTTTTGTTTTGTGGTAAACTATACACTTGTGAAAGATTGACGTATAAAAATGACAATCTACGATAATGCAAGTCTTAATAAAGGAGAAAATTAAAGATTATGCTTAACAAAATAGCAAAACGGATAATATTGCTTTTATGTACAATCACTGTTGTTGGAGTTTTATCTGGCTGCACTGAAACAATTCTTTCTCAAAATGGTCCAACCGCCATTTTTGTCGCAGGAAAATTAGATTCTGATAATACATTTTCCAAATCTGTGAATTGGCTGGAGAATGCTTTTTCCAAGTTTGAAAATCTTGCAAAACATGGAGCAGAAGAGAAGTCACAAACGCTTGCAATTCCGGATCAGTATCAAGTACTCTTAATTGGCAGTGATAGACGTGATGGTTCCTGGAATGGAAATTCTGACGTAATGATTTTAGCTTCATTAAATCGAAACAAGAAGACAATTTCTTTCATTTCATTTATGCGTGATACTGGTGTAAATGTTCCAAATGTTGGATATGGAAAACTTAATTGTTCTTTTGCCAAAGGTGGAGCAAAACTGTTACAAAGCACACTTGAATCAAATTTTCAAATCTCGATTGATAATTACATCGCAACTGATTTTGTCAGCATGGCCGATATAATTGATTTATTCGGGGGCGTTGATCTTGATATAACAGATGCAGAGATTCCAGTAATCAATGGTTATATCAATGAAATGGCAACATTGAGAGGATTTGATCCGTCAGAATATCAGCTTTCAGCGGCTGGAACATTACATTTAAATGGTTTGCAGGCAGTTGGATATATGCGTGATCGTTATGTAGGAAGCAACGATTTTCAGAGAACCGAACGCCAAAGAATTGTTTTGCAAAAACTTCTTGAAAAGCTTAAAACCATGAATGCATTAGAAATATTGAAATTAGGTTCATCAATGACAAACTTGTCAATTCAGCATAATTTTACAGCTGAGCAAATCGCTGGATTGGCCGCGCTTGCTTTGGAATGCAGAAATTATACAGTGGTAATGGATCGTATTCCTTATGACGGATTATATACTTCAAATGGAGAAAATCTGGATCCTGTATGGCCAGAAACCATTGAAAAACTTCATGCGACAATTTATTAAAAGAACGAGTAAAATGATGGTGTTTAAGCCATCATTTTACTTTCAGGCGTATTTATTCGTTAAACTAGGGTTTTGCGAATAAATTGATATATCTCTTATTTCACCTCTAAATCAAAAAAATACATTTGATTGGTTGATCTATGGACAACTTTTTGGTATAGTTAAAATTAGTTTAAAGTATTAGGAAAGGAAAATCATCATGAGAAAAAAATTTTTAATCATAGGCATGATTACTGCTACTGCATGTACTGCTGTATCTGGCTGCGCTGAAAAGAAAGAAGGCCCTCAGACAATTATTATTGAGTTAGCTGATCCAGCTGATATAGAGGAATCTAGCATGGCTGATGAATCTGCAAGCACTGAGGTGCCTGAATCAGAATCTGAATCATTTGCAGAAGAAATAACTACAGATTCTGATGAAAGATATCCGCAAATTGAGGGTCTTTCAGACAATGTTACACTCTCCTACACTCAGATTGGGTCAGATGATCCTATTATCGGTCTTGTGATTGCAGATATTTTGCCAGATATTCATGCAAAAGATTTGGATATTACAAACGTTCAGGCTTACATAGATGATGAAGAGGTAGTTCCATACGGAGATGTTACCTTTAGCATGGATGTTGATCCTGATTCTCAGGTTGTCCTGTATAAATTGGATGAAAATGGAAAGATCACATCAGAACAGCTGGAAGTTACAGATGGCATAGTCTCCTATCAGACTTCTAAATGTGGCCGTTGGCTTGTAATTAGTTCCCATTTAGAATCTGAGACAGAAACTGAAACTATGGAATCAGAAACCGCAAGTAAATAATTAAATAACACAACAGGCAGAGGTGTATTTCTTCTGCCTGTTGTGTGTAATAATCAAATATTAAAAAACACGCATTTGTCTTCTTCGCCAACTGCTATTATATCTAGCTCTCTTAACGCCATCTCATACTAACAGCTTTTTCCAGAATTGTAGGGCTGAAATCCGCAAAATTAAATATAAGGTTGAGTTTATTGTCAGGTCGTAGCGCCACTTTCTGTCCTTCTGTGAATCATCTTCACAATGTCCCCTGCCGAAAATTTTCTGTCTGTATATTTTTGCCATGTCGTCTCTCCCTTCTTTTTGCTGATTACTGCATCATGGTGTTATCCCCCTTAAATAAAATAAATATTCTTATAAAACTCCGGTCTCTGTAGGTTGATTTTCTCGGTTCAGCAGCAGACAGATAAACCCATCTGCTGCCATAATAATGCAACGCCAATTACTTTGTCGCGCCGCAACCAGAGCATTTGTATCCGGTTGTTACCGTTTCATCCCACGCTGCCTGTGTCACTACGGTTTCGTAGTGTCCGGTTGCTTCATGATGAACAACTGTCGTCTCGGCATCATGATGGACTGTGGTATACACGGCATCGTGATGGACAGTACTATAGACTGCATCATGGTGAGTCGTGCCAGTTTGCACTAGAACATCATGCCATCCACCACCACAGCCAGGATCCACTACCTCATGATAACCAATATCATCACTGGTTGCATCCAGTGGAAAATGATATCCGCATACATTGCAAACTGCGCTCCATCCATACACCGGCTCATCATATGCTTCTGACACCAGCACCTGCTCATCATATGCCTCCTGAGAAAGAACCTGTTCGTCCCATGCTGCTTTCGTTACTACAGTCTCATCCCACGCTGCACTATCCTCTTTCCATACCTGACTTGTAACTGCATCGTGGTGGACAGTTTTTGTTACTGCGACCCAGTTATGGGTGTGCGCAGTGGTAGTCGGTGCAGTTGTTTGAGCGGCAGTAGTCGTTGTTACTGTCGGTGTTTGTGTGGTAGTTGGAGCCGGAGAAGTAGTAGGGGGTGCAGTTGTTGCAGCAGTTGGCGCTACTGTAGCAGCTGTCTCCGGTGCTTTTGTGGTTTGAGCTGGCTTCGTAGAAGCCGGCTTGGTTGTTTCAGGTGCCTTTGTCGTCGGCTTAGTTGGCTTAGTTGCTGATTCAGAAGACGATTTTTCCGATGGTTTTGATGGTTTTGTCGGGTCTGCCTTTGCGACATCTTGTGATGTTGTTTCAGAAGTATCCTCATCCACTTTTCCTTCCAGTGACTGGGAGGCTGCTTCGTCGGTTTCTTCTTGGTTTTCACCGGCAGCACTTGATTCGTTTGGTGTAGATACCTCTGGTGTCAGATGCACGATTAACCAGTGGTTAGTATTTGCATCCAGACTGACAGCCGGAGCACCGTACTCATTCACGTAGGAATCAACAGCAGTTTTCTGAAGTGTTCCGTCTGACATGCTGTAATGCACGACATCGGCTCCCTCCTCCTGCTGCAACAAAAGTCTGTACATTCCGCTTTCATCTGCCTGCTGTAAAGAGGCTGCTTCGCAAAATTCGACGGCTGAGTATGTATCATACCCGGCATACTGATCAAGCAGGTAAGAAATCATTGGCTCCCCTGCGTGAATGTCAGAAACGGCATATGTCAATGTACCGGTAATATCAGGATCAGTTTGGGACAGACTACTCTCCAACTCATCCAGTTTGTCAAAGTAAGCAACTTTGGCTGTATCAACTGATGAGAGGGACAAATAGTAAGGGAGCGTTTCTTCCGATACGGAAGACTCCGACTGATCCACCAATTCCATTGACATTTCAGACTCATTCTGCTCGGACAGGCTTGATGAGTCTTCGGTTAACTGCGTATCGGCAGGAATCTGGGCATCCATGTTGTTTTGAGCTTGGTCAAGTGGAATGCCTGCCAAATCAATAATCATGTACCGATCAGTTGCCTGCATTGTAGGCTGCATTTCCTGTGTTGCAATCGTCTGAGTTGCAAAAAAAGCAGTATTACTTGCAAGAACTCCTGCAAGGATTGTAGTGATTGTAGTAAATCGTCTTTTCATCATAGAAATTTCTCCTTTCTCTTGTCAACACTGTCTTTTCGTGAGATAATACAAAAGTATCGCGAAAAAGGTGTGAGGTTCCTTTTCTTCGTCATCATAGCAAAAAAGAAATACTGATGCAAGCGGGAGACAATAGTAATTTGCCTATAAGCCCCTTTTTCCCAAATTCATCTTGTCGTATAATTATGATTATACGACAAGATGTTGTATTTTGCTCGGTTTTGGCATATAATAGATTTATAATTAAACAATTTTTATCAAAAATTAATGGAGGTTCTGCATGGCTGATTTTCGACAAGACCAGTACAATCAGTGCAGCAATTATCAAATACTGTGTTGCTCATCGAATCGGTATCCTGGTTGTTGGCACCAACCGCTTATGGAAACAGCGTGCTATGCACCGCATAGGTGCGGAGACTTCGTGAAAGGTAAGACATATAGTTGTCAATAACCCGCGCCCGAGGTGACCTCGGACGGGGCTTGTAAAAGGGAAACCACTCTTTTATGGGTTCTGTTTGTTACCAGAAGGCGTGACCGAAAGGTCGATATTGATTAGCCTTGGAATTCGATGGAACCTACCAAACCAGGTCAGGCGAACTATTCGATTTCTACGTTATCGGCAAAATAGGTACCCTGTGGATACTCCTCTAGTCCCAGGTTCTACGGTATGCCGTTAAACATCCCTTACGGGTACGGGGAAGTGCGGTATGCGTTAAACTGCCGATAACATTGGCGAAGAGGACAAACTTTATTGAGAATCCATACGGGACAGCAACATCGTCTGGTATGGGACGCGTAAGCGAACCTATTAGAAACTTAGAAACACAAAAGGAAAGGAGCTGCTTATGGTAGCAGTAGTTGATCTGTTTGGCAAGCCTTTGATGCCGACAAACGAATACAGAGCACGTAGGCTGCTCAAACAAAAGAAGGCGAAGATTTTCGGCTATCGTCCGTTTACGATTCAGTTGACGGAACGGAAAAGCACAGAGATTCAGCCGATTGAACTATGCATGGATACCGGATATATCCATATCGGAATCTCTGCAAAATCAGAAAGGCACGAATATCTTGGAATGCAGATTGATACGCTTACTGACGAAAAGTTGAAACGCGATGATAAAAGACAGTATCGCAGACAACGACGTAACCGAAAGCGGTATCGTGCTCCTCGTTTTGATAATCGAAGACGAAAAGAAGGATGGATCGCTCCGTCATTGGAGCACAAGAAAGAGATCCATATCGATGCAATTCAACGAATCTGTAAGGTGATGCCGATAACAGATATCACGCTGGAAATGGGAAATTTTGATACACATGTTCTAAAAGCCGTGGAGGAAGGAAAGCCACTGCCACAGGGTTCTGATTACCAGCATGGTGAACGATATGGAATCGCGACGCTCCGAGAAGCTGTGTTTCTCCGAGATGGCTATAAGTGCCAGTGCTGTGAGAAAAGCGTTAAAGATGGGGCGATTCTGCATGTGCATCATATCAAATATCGGAGTCAGGGCGGAACAAACAGAATGTCAAATTTGATTACGGTATGTGATAAGTGCCACACACCAAAAAATCACAAGCCGGGTGGAAAGCTCTGGAATTGGAAACCAAAACTGGCTGAGTTTAAAGGTGCCTCTTATATGACAAGCATCCGATGGACGCTGTATAACGAGGTAACAGCCCTGCTTCCAAACAGTTCTGTACATATCACATACGGAGCAAAGACAAAGGAAAGCAGACGGAAACTTGACATTAAAAAGTCACATGTGAATGATGCTTATGTAATGGGTCTGTTTTGTCCAAAGCATCGAACGAAACCTGTGTACTTTAAGAAAAAACGTCGAAATAATCGAGTTTTGGAAAAATTCTATGATGCAAAGTATATTGACAGCAGGGATGGAAAGAAACAATCTGGTCAGGAATTGTTTAATGGCAGGATCAACAGAAATCATAGAAAAGATTCTGAAAACCTACACCTGTATCGAAAGCAGAAAGTCACAAAAGGAAAACGTAGCATTCGTAACAAGCACTATCCAATACAGCCGCATGATATTTTGCTATATCAAAAGAAAAAGTATGAGAATGCCGGATGCCATAACAATGGCTCACGAGTAATCTTGTTGCCTGAAAAGAAATCAGTGGCACTCAAGCAGCTGACAATATATCAATATGCAGGTGGGTATTACAGAGTGCCATACGAATCAAACAAAAAAGAAGAAAGGACAGGAAGTTAAGGAACGTGTTTCGGTGCATTCCTCCCCGCCCGACACTTCGGACGAGGTTTCCTGCGCAAAAGAAGGATGAAATTACAAAAATTATACCGCTATGTACGTCAGGCAGCAGATGAATATAATTTAATTGAAGATGGAGATAAAATTGCAGTGGCAGTCTCTGGTGGAAAAGATAGTCTGGCATTATTATATGCGCTAGCCGGTCTCAAGCGCTTCTATCCTGCTTCTTTTACCATTTGTGCAATTACTATTGATATTGGCTTTGGAATGGATTTTACGCCTGTTCAGAGGCTTTGTGATGAACTTGACGTTCCATTTTTTATTTGTCATACGCAAATAAAAGATATTGTATTTCATCCTGAAAATCCAAATGGATCTTGCTCTTTTTGTGCGAATCTTCGTCGTGGTGCACTGATTTCAAAAGCATTAGAACTTGGCTGTACCAAGCTGGCTCTTGGTCATCATAAAGAAGATATTATATATACAATGATGATGTCTATGCTGTTTGAGGGGCGTTTTTATACCGTATCACCATATACTGCATATGATGATAGTCAAATTGCTGTAATTCGTCCACTTATTTATGTAAGCGAGGGTGAAATTAAAAACTTTGCACAGCAGTATCAGCTTCCCGTTATTAAAAACCTTTGTCCGCGCGATGGTCATTCTGCAAGAAGTGATATGAAGCCACTTATGAAACAATTAACAGCTCTTTATCCAGATGCCAAGGATCGCTTTTTTCATGCTATTGAAAATGGCAATATTGATGACTGGACAGCTGCACGCACACATATGGACGTAAAACAGTTTATCCAGAATAGAAAAATGCAAGAAAAAGCACTAGATAAAGCTAAAAATTCTGCAAAAACAGTTCAACCCGGAGGTGAATTGTAAATGGGAGTTAATTCATACAGTGAGCAGATTGATATTGATAATACATACCGCCTGCGAATGCTAATCAGTACTCTTCCACCATATGCAAAAGATTATTTTCGTGGTATCCAGCCTCATACAGAATCACGCACCCGAATTGCTTATGCATACGATTTAAATGTATTTTTTTCATATTTGCATGAAAATAATCCTATTTTTGCTCAAAAGGAAATTCGTGATATTACATTAGACGATTTGGAGAAGCTTCGTCCCACTGATATTGAGGAATATCTGGAATATTTGCAGGCATATACGAATCCACAAAATGAAGGAAGCAATAATACAAAAACAAACCATGAATTAGGATTAAAACGAAAGCTTGCTTCTCTTCGCTCTTTCTATCGATATTTTATTCAGCATGAAGATATTATGTATAACCCTGTTGATCTTGTAACTATGCCAAAGGTACATGATAAGGCAATTACAAGGCTAGATATCGATGAAGTGGCATTGCTACTAGATCAGGCAGAAAGTGGTGATAAACTATCTGAGCGAGAACAGCGTTTCCATGACAGGACAAAATTGCGTGATGTAGCACTTCTTACATTAATGCTTGGAACAGGCATCCGCGTATCTGAATGCGTAGGACTAAATATTGATGATGTTGATTTTAAAAATGACGGTATTCGCATTCATAGAAAAGGCGGTAAAGAGGTTGTTGTTTATTTTGGAGATGAAGTTGAAAGTGCTCTTCTTTCATACATTGAAGAACGTAAAAAAACAGAGGCTGTAGCTGGTCATGAGGAAGCTTTGTTTTTATCACTTCAAAAAAAAAGAATCAGTGTAAGAGCTGTTGAAAAGCTCGTAAAAAAATATGCTAAAACTGTTACGACAGTTAAACATATCACACCTCATAAGTTGCGCAGTACCTACGGAACAAATTTATATCGCGAAACTGGCGATATTTATTTGGTGGCAGATGTTCTTGGACATAACGATGTAAATACAACCAAAAAGCACTACGCTGCTCTTGAAGATGATAGACGACGCGGTGCGAGAAATGCGGTAAAGCTTAGAGATTAAAATCCGCACAAGTAGGGAAGAAAGGCAAATCCGCGAAAAAATTTTTCTTCTGAATCACGAAAAAAATCGGCAAGAATAATCCTGCCGATTTTTTACTAACTATTCATCTTCGATGCTGCTATTTTGCAATAACTCATCTTATAATATCATGATCCTGAAGCACTTTCTCAACTACCGTTCCATGAATGACATGAAGCAGAGGCTTCTTTAATGCATTCAGCGGTCCTGGCAGCTGGATATCAAGCGGAGACTTGCCATCCATAAGCTTTACAGAGCTGTCAAGCAGTTCACGAATATCATATACGCTGCCCCATACTTCTGGAACACCTCTGTCTACACCAAGCAGTCCATAAACAGCTTCCATAGCAGTTCTTACAGAATATTCTGTAGTGAATACAGTGTCGCGAGGTGTGTCAGCAAACTGACCTAAGAATGCGAAGTTTACGCAGCCATCCGGAATAACATCCGGGCGGTCGCCCTTTGTACGCGGCATGAAGAATGCAGTGATATATGGCATCATAGTCGGTACGCAGACTGCACTGTTCTCAGCAAGCTCTGGAATCTGATCAGTCGGAACACCTAAATGATACAGCCACTCTTCTGTGATTTCTTTACCTGTACACTCTCTCATTGGCTTCTTAACAAAGTTGCCTGGCTTATCTGTAAACAGACCATATACCCATACGCAAACCTTGTCCTTATCCTGTGTCTTGAACTGTCCCTGACGGTTGATTGTCCAGCTTAACAGCCAATTAGAATCTACGCAGCTTACAATACCTCCAGTTACAACGTTTCCTGTTTTCGGATCACGCTTGCAGATATCAGTGATATATGGAATAATCTTGTCATCCAGTGTAGTAACGGTAGCAGATTCCCAGTTTGTCTTTGTAATATCGGAACAGAATTTCTCCGGATGACCAAAGGACGGATCCTGCTTTGCGATATTCTTCCAAAGATTCCAACAGCCACTTGTGCGAACCTCTGCATCTCCATTCGGTGCATGATTCTGATCACCGTAAATAGTACCCTCTGTACAGCTTCCGTTTGTGACGAATACAAGATCGTTTTCTGTCAAAACAATACCCTTCTCAACGCCATGCTCCTTGCACTCAATTGCAGATGCAATCTTCTTTCCATCCTTAAATTCAAAAATAACATTTGTTACTTCAACGCCAAATCTAAACTCAACGCCAGCAGCCTCAAGATACTTCTGCATTGGAAGAATCAGAGATTCATACTGATTATACTTCGTAAATTTAAGTGCACTGAAATCCGGCAGACCAGAAATATGATGAATGAAACGCTGGAAGTAAAGCTTCATCTCAAGTGCACTGTGCCAATTTTCAAATGCGAACATGGTACGCCAGTACAGCCAGAATGTAGAATTGAATACTTCATCGTCAAATACATCTTCGATTGTCTTATCATACAGATCTTCATCCTTTGTCATGAAAAGCTTCATGATTTCCATACAGCCCTTCTGACTTAAGTTGAACTTTCCATCGGTATGAGCATCTTTTCCACAGTCTTCTGTTGCACGGCACAGGGAATAATTAGGATCATGCTTGTTCAGCCAATAGAACTCATCCAGAACAGATGCATTTGGAACTTCAAGAGATGGAATACTGCGGAAAAGATCCCACAGACACTCAAAATGATTTTCCATCTCACGTCCGCCTCTCATGATATAGCCACGGGACGGATCAAAGATACCATCACATGCACCACCGGCAATATCCATAGCCTCCAAAATATGAATATGAGATCCAGGCATCTGACCATCACGTACTAAGAAGCAAGCTGCAGATAAAGCAGCAAGTCCGCTTCCTACGATATAGGCATGCTTTTCATCAACGCCTTCTGGTTTCTCAGGTCTTGCGAATGCTTCGTAATTACCATTTGTATAATAAATTCCCTTGCTGTTCTTATCATATTTGCCGCGCTCAGTGTTTCTATAATTGCTGTTCTGGGCAGCCTGCTGTTCAAGAACCTGCTTCTCGTTTTCCTTCTTCTTTAGTGCCAGATATGCTGCACCTACTCCTGCTGCAACTGCTACTGCTTTTCCTAATGTATTTTTCTTTTCTGACATCATCAGTACCACCTTTCATTGTTGTTTTCTCTTTATGGTCTTATCTTAACTCATAAAATTAAAAAGATACATATACAAAAAAAGAATAATGACAAAAAACTAATCAAACCCCCTATTTTGATAAAAAACTTCTGTGTTGACTTATTAACCTATCATTGCTTAGGCTGTTTTTTTACTATCAGCGAAGTTTTGAAGTGAATTTTTAATATTTCCGCTCATTGTGATACATATATCGTTTACAATCTCATGATAATTCTCCTTCATGCCCTTTTTGATCCAGTCAAGCATAACACCGACAAAGCTGTATTTATAAAAGTCTGCGATAAAGCTTTGCTCACTGGCAGTTATGTTCATGCCTTTAGAGCATTCCTTAATAACATTCATAATTAAATCACGCGTCAGCCTGAAAAGATAGTTTTCAATCTGCTCACGGCTCAGTGCATGATACACATTCATGATAAAAGGTTTGTTTTCCATAACAGCCTCGAAGATCTGCATCAATCCTTCCTGCCAGGTTTCATAGGTTTTCTTTCCCTGTAAGGCTCTTGAGGCGTCCTCATAGCATGACCATTCAACGAGATCGTAGATATCTTTAAAATGGTAATAAAAAGCCATGCGTGTGATGCCGCAATCATTTGTCAGATCTGTAATGGTAATTTTGTCAACGGGCTTTTTTAATAACAAATTTTTCAAAGAAGCTTCCAGTGCAAGTTTAGTAGAGTTGTTTGGCATGAGTGTCACCTTATCCTTTCTGTTAAATTGTTGTTTTATTGGCTTTTATTTTAGCATACCATATAAAAAAAGGCTAATGATTTTTCAAAAAAGTACAGTTGACAGATAAATGACATTGTGATATCATATAAAAATAGTATGCAACTGTTAGTGACCGTGCAAATTTGTACCGGAATGCATTCCCGGGGTTGTACTGGTTTCGACGGGGGTTTTGAAGTTAGAGTAGCCATCCGTGGTCCGGATCCACGTTAAAAGTCGGATTTAAATATAAACGCTAACAACGAATTAGCATACGCTGCCTAATGGCAGCTGTCAGCCTTAAGTCACCTGCTGCTTAAGAATCTGGCATCGACTTTGCAGGGCACCTTACCGCCTAAGCTTTGCGGTGGTAAGAGATTTATGAAGCTACTGAATCTGGCAGCCTGTTGTTCGGCAGTCGGATGAGGGAATGAATGTAGAGCAACTGTGATGGGAGAAGCTTTAATGAATGGGCTTTCGGACAGGGGTTCGATTCCCCTCAGCTCCACTAAAAAAGATCCTTGGTTTTCCAAGGATCTCTTTTTTTGCTTAATATAGATTTGATACCTTAAATTCTCGTTCAGCCTCTCTTCTTGTGTCCTTCTTTGCAATATCGGCACGCTTATCATAAAGCTTTTTACCCTTTGCAAGAGCAAACTCAACCTTTACAAGACTTCCCTTGAAATAAATCTGAAGCGGCACTAATGTATAGCCCTTCTGGTCGATTTTTCCAACAATCTTGTTAATCTCATATCGATGTACAAGAAGCTTTCTTGGACGAAGCGGATCTTTATTAAAGATATTGCCTTTTTCATACGGGCTGATATGCATGTTGTAGATAAAAACTTCACCCTTGTGAATTTGTATAAAGGATTCCTTTAAACTGCATTTTCCCATACGAAGAGATTTTACCTCAGTACCTACCAGTGCAATTCCTGCTTCCCAAGTATCCTCGATAAAATAGTCGTGAAATGCTTTTTTATTATTTGCGATGAGTTTTCGACTTTCTTTTGCCATGTCTCGTTTCCCCCTTTGACCAATCTTCCTCTGGATAGTAGAGTAAAAATTCAATTTGTTTAGTCAGCGTGTCCGCATCAACTACGACAACAGATACACTCTGTCCGATGCTGAAAGTACGTCCTGTCATTTCACCAACTAGCTGGTAATGCTCCTGATCATAGATATAATAATCATCATCTAAATTGGCAGCACGTACAAGTCCTTCTACTGTATTTGTAAGTTCTACATAGAAGCCGTATGCGGTAACGCCAGAAATTACACCCTCATAGATATCTCCAATATGACGGCGCATATATTGGGCTTTTTTAAGCTTATCTGTCTCACGCTCCGCTTCGTCTGCCCGCCGTTCAAGCTTGCTTGAGCTGTCACAGACGCTTGGAAGGATATGCTCATAATGCTCCTGACGTGATTTTGAAAGTGTTCCGTGCAGCTGCTCTTTGATAATGCGGTGTATCTGCAAATCAGGGTAACGGCGAATCGGTGAAGTAAAATGGCAGTAATACTTCGCTGACAAACCAAAATGACCAAGATTTTCCGGTGAATATTTTGCCTGTTTCATTGAACGCAGTAAAATGCGTGAGATTAGCCCCTCTGCCTCACTTCCCTCAATGCGGCTTAACAGCTTTTGCAGCTCTTTCGGATGAATGGTGTGGTTTGTAAGATGAAGCGAATAGCCAAAATTATTGAGGAAGGTGGCAAATGTCCTAAGCTTCTCCTCATCTGGCGTCTCATGAATACGATAAACAAACGGAAGCTCCAGCCAGTAATACTCCTCTGCTATCGTCTCATTAGTCAGCAGCATAAAATCCTCAATCAGCCGTGTTGCAGCAGAATGTTCATATGCTTTAATCTCAATAGGACGACCTTTTTCATCGAGAATAATTTTTGATTCTGGAAAATCAAAGTCAATGGCTCCGCGTCCAGAGCGTTTCTTGCGAAGCAAATCAGAAAGCTGCTTCATTAACTTGAAATCATCAACAAAGTCTTTGTATTCTTCAGGTGCCTCTGCACCATCGAGAATATCAGCTACCATAGTATATGTCATGCGGCGGTCAACACAAATTACAGTTTCACAAATCTCATGATTGACAATGGTACCATCTTCATCGATGTCCATAAGACATGACAAAGCCAAGCGATCTGTCCCGGCATTTAAAGAGCATATGCCATTTGAAAGCTTTCTTGGAAGCATCGGAATTACACGATCTGCCAAATACACGCTTGTGCCTCGATTTTTTGCTTCCTCATCAAGCAAGGAGCCTTCCTTTACGTAATGAGTAACATCAGCGATATGCACACCAAGATGATAAATACCATTTTCAAAAGTCAATGATATGGCATCATCTAAGTCTCTTGCATCCTCACCGTCAATTGTAACTGTATGGAAATCACGCATGTCGCGTCTACCAATTTTTTCTGCTTCTGTAACCTCTTCTGGTATGGAATCAAGACTATCTAGCACCTCTTGTGGAAATTCCTCTGGAATACCATAGCTTCGCACAATACTTAACACATCAGTACCAGGTTCATTCTTTGCACCAAGAATTTCAGTGACTTCAACCTGTGGATTTTTATGCTCATTTCCATAGTCAAGTATTGTAGCAACAACCTTGTCTCCATTTTGTGCATCCATATCCTTTCCCTTTTCAACAAAGAAATCACGAAGAATACGCTGATTATCAGGAAGGACAAAGCCAAAATTTTTGTTCTTCTGAAAAGTACCGACAACACTTGTAAGCGTGTGTTCTAAAATGCGTACAATACGTCCCTCTTCGCGTCTGCTTCCATTGGCATGGGAAATTACAGATACTAAGACAACATCGCCAGGAAGGGCGCCTAAGGTGTTATCAGGGGCAATAAAAATATCATTGTCTTTTTCTTCTACTGTAACAAAGCCAAAGCCTCTTGATGTGGAGCTAAAGGAACCCTTAAGCGTAAATAACTCTGGTTTACCATATTTTCCATGAGCAGAAATACCAATTTTTCCCTCATCAACAAGCTGATTCAAAGCAGTCTCAAGCTCATAACGGCGTGCTTTTGAGACATCTAACAGCACACACAATTCCCTAAATTTCATCGGGCGGTAATTTTTATCATACATTAACTCTAACAGCAGCTTCTTTTTATTGCCTTCATGATTTGAATCGTCATGATCCTGCTCTGAATTAAGAGAATCTTCATCAGAAGATGTATCGAACACTTCACTAGATTCGCTATACTGCTGTTTTTTTCGATAATATTTTTTCTTTTTTTCTTTATATAGCTTCACTTAAATTAAACTTCTTTCTTATATATTCTTATATGTTAGTGCTTTAGTCGTGTAAGGGGTGCTGATCTTATAAAAAGGCACAAAACGGCCGCCGCAATCTGCGACAGCCGCTTCTTTTGTTGATAAAGTAACTGTTCACAGGACGCCAATTCACAAAACTACATGTTGTGTGTGTCGCTGCTTCGCAGCTCTGTTTTGCTCATTAACAGACGTGTGAACTGTAACTTAAAAGTTCATGTTCAGAAGAATTGCTCCAACAAAGAAAATGATTGCTCCAATCAGAGTGAATCTTTCTAACTTTCCCTCCATGGAACGACCTTTATTCTTGCCCCAGTAGCTCTCAGCCATACCGCCAATTGCGCCCAGACCTGCGGATTTTCCCTCCTGCATCAGTACAGAAGCTGTAAATGCAATCGCAACAATGCAATAAATAACAGTAACGATAATCTTTAATGCTGACATGCCAAACCCCATTCCTTATTAAAATAATTGGTTATCACACGAGAATAACACTTAAATCAGTGTATCACAAAGGAAACAAAAATGCAACTATTTTTTTCTGTCGACTTTTTCTATTGACTTATGCTTTTCTTTGCGGTTATAATAGATTGTGTATGTCAAAAATTGTATATGAAGCAAGAGGCAATTTCTGACTGCAAGACTAACATAAAAAGGCGGTCCTATAAATGGCAAATATTGATTATTCATTTGAAAACAGTATTCCTATTGGTCCTTTGAAGATTGCTGCACTTGACAGCTGCAAGGATTTTGCAAAGAAGGTCGATGACTATATCGTTTCCTTCCGTCAGCATGATGCAGAGGCACTTGCTCAGCGTCAGTCGATGCTGGATTTCCGTGGCTATGACAGTAAGTCCTATCTGCTTGATTTTTCCTGTCCACGTTTTGGCTCTGGTGAAGCAAAGTGTGTATTAAAAGAGTCTGTTCGCGGCTCTGATATTTTTGCAATGGTCGATGTAACAAATTATAGCTTAACTTATCAGCTGTGCGGTGAAGTAAATCACATGTCTCCTGATAATCATTATCAGGATCTGAAGCGTCTTATCGGCTCCTGCCGCGGTGCACGCCGTGTCAATGTCGTTATGCCGTTTTTGTATGAGGGCCGTCAGCATAAGCGTAACAGAAGAGAATCTCTTGACTGTGCACTGGCATTAGAGGAGCTTATCGACATGGGTGTAAGCAACATCATCACTTTTGATGCTCATGACCCACGTGTTCAGAATGCAATTCCGCTTCACGGATTTGACAATTTTACACCTCCGTACCAGTTTATCAAGGCGCTGTTAAAGAAAGAGCCAAATATGATAATCGACAAGGATCATTTAATGGCAATCAGCCCTGATGAAGGTGCAATGGGACGTGCTGTTTACTTTGCTAATAACCTTGGCATTGACATGGGTATGTTCTACAAGAGAAGAGACTATTCTACTGTTGTAAATGGAAAGAATCCGATTGTTGCACATGAATTTTTGGGTGCAAACATCAAGGGCAAAACTGTTATCATCATTGACGATATGATCTCTTCCGGAGAGAGTATGCTTGATACAGCAAAGGAACTGAAAGACCGCGGTGCAAAGAATGTTGTTGTATGTTGTACATTTGGTCTTTTCACAGACGGATTAGAGAAGTTTGATGATTTCAATTCTCAGGGTTACTTTGATTATGTTATCACAACTAACTTGAATTATCGTTCTCCAGAGCTGCTTAAGAGAAGCTGGTACATTGAAGCTGACATGAGTAAGTTTACTGCTGCTATCATCAATACACTTAATCATGACGTTCCGATTGGAAACAGCTTATCTCCAACAGAAAAGATTCAGACATTGTTAAAGAAGCACAAAGAACAATTTGAATAATACCAGGGTCAAAAACATGAGTAAGTAGCCATTTTTCAAAGAAAAATGAGCGGATTACGAATGTTTTTGAAGATTGCGAAAGTGCAAAGCACGTAGCAATCTGGTATCAAAAAGATCAAAATATATTAAAAAAAGCCTGGCAGAAAGATTACTCTTCCTGCCGGGCTTTTTATACTAGATCTAATTTTCATGAATGCTTCATATTCTCATTTTGAAGCATCTCCTTATACTGCGGAAGCTTCTCGGCTTCTTCTTGTGAGAGAGTTGGATACTGTGGATCAATTTTTTGCAGCACATCAAGAATAATTTCTGATACAAGATATCTGCTGTACCATTTCTGATCTGCCGGAATAACATACCATGGATTCTCCTTTGTGGCAGTTGCATTTACAGCACGCTCATAAGCATCATCGTATTGATCCCACAGAGCACGCTCTGCCATATCGCTTTGGGAAAATTTCCAGTTTTTCTCTGGAAGATCAATACGTTCAAGGAAACGCTGTTTTTGCTTTTCTTTAGAAACATTAAGCAGAATCTTTACGACGCGGTAGCTGTTGTCATACAGATATTCCTCAAAATGGCGAATCTGGCGATAACGATTCTCAATGATTGTATCTGGATTTAAACAACGTTCTGCCATATGGTAGCCTTTGTAAAGCTCATGAACCTTTACGACTAATACATCTTCATAGTAAGAGCGATTAAAAATAGCTATCATTCCACGCTTAGGAAGATTTGTAACGCAGCGCCACAGATAATCATGCGCAAGCTCATCCTTAGAAGGCTGCTTGTAGCTGAAAACCTGTACTCCCTGTGGATTTATACCGCCCATGACATGACGAATAGTACTGTCCTTTCCTGCAGCATCTCTAGCCTGCAGGATAATAATTAGTCCTTCTTTTGCATCTGCGTAAAGCTTATCCTGAAGTGCAAAAATTTTTTCCTGATTTTTTTCTGTTTTGGCAAGAATTTTTTCCTTGTCAACTTGATCTTTTTTGCTGTCTGTCGGCAGTTTTTTCAGTGAAAGTGCATTTGTTCCATCAAAACAATACTGATCTAATTTTCCCATAACAGCTCCTTTTGGCAATTGCCTTATTTACGATTATTTATTTTATTTCAATACAAAACAGTCTTGCCATAAATTCTTTTTCCATCGTAACGGTCAATACATTGCTTTCTTTGCTCCATGAAAACAAAACCTCTGAATATGATGGATAAAGACAGCTGACAGACACTTCTTTATTATTTAACTGTTCGAATGGAATTTCAATGACAGGTTTATTGCCATTTCTTCTCCACACAGCCAGATAAATTTTGTTTTCTGATTGCAGACCAAGACAGGTCCATTCATCATGAAACTGCGATAATCCAATTGGCCAGATCGGAACACTATTTTTGATATCTTTTCGAATAGTTTTGTAAATATCGAGTGCCTCCTTTACCAGATCACGGCGTTCTTGAGTAAGTTCAGCTAAATGACCACTTTGATGAATGCGAAGCAGCATGGCGTTAACCATATTAAAGACAACCTCTTCCCGATCTCCTTCACGAAGTGGATATGACCAAATCGCACTTTGCTCTGGTGTCAATGCAGATGGCGAATTTGCTGCAATAGTACAATAATAACGATAGTCATCCTGATCACTTGTAGACTGAATGCTGTATCGTGATAGCATAGCGTAATCCATACGAAGACCACCTGATGAACAGTTTTCAATTACAAGATCCGGATAGCGTTTAAATACTGCTTCCAGCCATTTTAGATAAGCTCTCTCGTGTGATAACATACCGTCTCCAGCACTATCGGCATGTAAGTCGGTACCAATTCCCGGCTCAATGTTATAGTCCATTTTAATATAGCCAACGCCATACTCTTTAATCAGGCGATCTATCACACTATCTGCATAGGCACGAACTTCTGGATTTCTGTAGTCAAGCTGATATCGACTTCTATCATATACACGTTTTCCATGACGCATGAAAAACCAGTCATCAGGAACCTCCTGTGCCATATGACAATTAATACCCATAACTTCAAGCTCAAGCCATACGCCTGGAATCATTCCCTTACTGCGAATATAATCGGTAATTTCACGTACACCGTTCGGAAAGCGTTTTTTGCTCTCTCTCCAGTCACCAACCGCATCCCACCAATCACCATCTGCATACCAGCCGGCATCAATACAAAAATACTCGCATCCGGCCTCTGCTGCCGCATCTATTAGTGGAAACTCTTCTGCTGCCGTCGGATGCCCCCACAAACAATTCATATAGTCATTAAAGATAATTTTAAGAGATTCATTATCTGCATTTGGACGGCGGATAATACGGCGATATTTTGTCATTGTTCCAACTGCATCATCAAAGCCTTGATCAGTTAGGCTTACAGCAACAGGCACGCTTGTAAAAGTATCTCCTGGTTTTAGATTTTTAAACCAGTGAGAATAAATTTCATTCGGACCAGATGCTGCCAAATAAAGATGACCATTCTGATCTCCAATCTCCCAGTGCCAGGAACCATTATTTTCAATCTGCCAGAGCATACCCGTATGTGTCTGCGTGTTCTCAAGATATCCCATTGGAAGGTGTTCTTTAGCTGACCAGTTTCCAGTATTGCTTACTGTAAGAAGGTTTGAGGAGCGCTGATCACACGCTGGCTGAATACGTTCCATACCAAAGTCACAAAGATCATACGTTTTCCAATTGACTTCTTTTTGCCATCCGTTGTGCGGTATGCGAATTTGCAGCTTTTTATCAGCAGGAAGTGATCCTTCCTTGTCAATTCCCTCATAATTAAAAGATGAAATATAGTCTAACACCTGCGTCTGGCTGCCTGTGTTTTCAACTATGTTCCAGAATCGAATAATGGAAAGTCCGTCATAAAACTGCATGTAGCTTTTTACTATTACATCTGTTATTTCATCACGCAGAACAAACATCACGATACGGCCGTTTTGATTACGGCCGTCTTCCATAGATTCATAACGCATATGCCAGCCAGGTGCCGTTACAATATATTTGTTTCCATGACGCTCATAGGGACGATCATAACCGGCCAGATTAATTTCAACAAATCTAAAACCATATGATGTAGATCGCGCAATAATATCTTTTTCATTAAATGGCTTTTTCCCAAAATGAAGAAATTTAAAACATTTATCATCAGCAATTTCAAATACGAGAAACAAGCCATTTTCAACAATTTCAATGCGTTCCATTTTTTCCTCCCTGCTGTTTTTTATCAGCTGATTGTTAACAAATCAGAACTCTCCTTTTGCTGCAGATTCGCGTACAGGCTCACATGTCAGATCAACACCAAGGCGCTTAAGTGTCTTACTGTCTACATCGGAAAGCATAACAGAAGTATGCATCTGGCATCCAGACAGCTTTGGCATCTGCTCCATTGCGAGTTTTGCAGTCGGATCTGATGCAGCAGTTACAGAAAGTGCAACTAATACTTCATCGGTGTGAAGACGTGGATTCTTTGCACCAAGATAGCCTGTCTTTAATTTCTGAATTGGTTCAATAACTTCTGGAGAGATCAGATTTCTGTCGTGATCAATCTGTGCTAACTGCTTTAAAGCATTTAAAAGAAGTGCGGCAGAGGCACCAAGAAGATTACTTGTTTTAGAGGTAACGATTGTTCCATCTGGAAGCTCCATTGCAGCAGTAGGAACACCAAGCTTGTTTGCGCGGTCCATGGCAGCTACTGTTACCTTGCGGTCAGCTGGTGTGATTTTTGCCTGCTTCATCAAAAGCTCAATCTTGTACAGCTCATTCTCGCCGCCATCCTCTTTTGCAATCTTATTCATGGCTGTGTAATAACGGCGAATAATTTCCATTCTGGATGCTTCACAGCATACCTCATCGTCGATAATACAATTTCCCGCCATGTTGACACCCATATCAGTTGGAGACTTGTAATAGTGATTTTCTCCATAAATGCGCTCGAAGATAGCATTTAAAACAGGGAAAATCTCAATATCACGGTTATAATTTACAGTTGTAACACCATATGCCTCTAAATGGAATGGGTCGATCATGTTAACATCATTCAGATCGGCTGTAGCAGCTTCATAAGCCAGATTTACAGGGTGCTTTAGAGGAATATTCCAGATCGGGAATGTCTCAAACTTAGCATAGCCGGCACGTACTCCGCGTAAATTTTCGTGGTAAAGCTGAGAAAGACATGTTGCCATCTTACCGCTTCCCGGTCCTGGTGCAGTGACAACAACTAGCGGTCTTGTTGTGCGGACATATTCGTTTTTACCAAAACCATCAGGGCTTACAATAAGAGAAACATTTGATGGATAGCCATCAATAAGGTAATGACGGTATACATCAATACCCTTCTTTTCAAGACGCTTCTGGAACTGAACAGCACCTGACTGGCCTGCGAACTGTGTTATCACAACACTTCCAACATACAGACCCTTTTTTTCATATTCTGATATAAGGCG